>Ga0307422_1000489_pt1 | contig 22061 bp, 11 predicted proteins | sample SalMarWE160290MG_FD_202153 | JGI IMG/M metagenome (GOLD analysis project Ga0307422, IMG submission 202153) | Salt marsh sediment microbial communities from the Plum Island Ecosystem LTER, Massachusetts, United States - WE1602-90 | ecosystem: Environmental > Aquatic > Marine > Intertidal zone >...
TGACATAAAACTTGTTGCTTCCGGGGCTTCCCTCTACAGACCCGGCAATGAGTGGGTGGAGTGGAACGACTATGTACTGAATCAGATGGTGGGAAATATCGACTATATCTCAGTTCACCGCTATGCAACAGAAGCATTACCCGGAGGACGCCAAAACAGGAATTTCTCAGACCTGATGAGCCTGGGCCTCGATATCGATGAAAAAATCGAAACCACACAGGCTCTCATTAAAAAAGCAATGGTTAAATCCGGATCCGACCGGCCCATCTATATCTCTTTTGACGAATATTCAGGTGGATTCGGAGGCCTCTCCGGTTCTTTGTTGCTTGCACAACACCTCAATTCATTTTTGCGTCATGCCGATGTGGTAAAAATGGCCAACATTACCATGATCACCAGCCTGGTGGGAAATTCTCCCGAAGGGGATTTTAAAAATTCCTTATTCCACACTTTTTATCTTTACTCAAACAACGCCCTGGGTACATCACTGGATGTTTTTTCCGAATGCGAAAGCTACGACAATGAGGTATTTAAAAAAATACCATACCTCGATGTAACAGCTGTATTAAACGAATCGGCGAAAAAAGCAATTGTAAATGTTGTAAACAGGCACGAAACAGAAGGGATTGAAACTACCATCGACCTGCAAACCGGTGATTATCCCGGTAAAGCAACGGTTAATGTGATCCATGCCGAAAACACCAATGCCAGAAATACAAAAACAGATCAACCCATAAAAATACAATCGGAACCGGTAAGCTTTAAGGGAAATTCAATTAAACACACTTTCCCTGCCCACTCGTTTACACAAATCGAAATACCTTTTAATTAAATAGTAAACCATTATGAGACTCAAACTTTCTAAATTTCTTGTTTTATTTCTGGGCTGTCTTTTCATCGTGGCTTTTATGCCGCATCGTGAAATGGCTAAAAAACCCATTTATCAGAACACTTCTTATTCCTTTAAAGAGAGGGCAGCTGACCTTATTTCGAGGATGACGCCCGAAGAAAAACAAAGCCAGTTGGGCAATACCATGCCACCGATCCCCCGGCTCGGGGTTAACCATTACGATTTCTGGGGGGAGGCTTTGCATGGAATTATGGGTAGGAATAACAACAGTGGCATGACGGCAACATCATTCCCTAATAGTGTTGCCGTTGGGGCCACCTGGGACCCGGAGCTGATCAGGCATGAAACAAAGGTCATTTCGGACGAAGCCCGGGGTTTTAACCACGACCTCATTTTCACACTTACGTATTGGTCGCCGGTTATTGAACCTGCCCGTGATCCGCGCTGGGGAAGAACTGCCGAAACATTTGGAGAAGATCCCTTTTTAGTATCCGAAATAGGCAAAGGTTTTATTCAGGGGTTGATGGGAGACGACCTGAAATACCTGAAAGCGGTTCCCTGCGGAAAACACTATTTTGCAAACAATACCGAATTTAACCGCCACACGGGAAGTGCCGATATGGACGACAGGGATATGCGCGAATTTTACCTGCTTCCGTACAGAACCTTGATACGGGATTATAACCTCCCCTCGATCATGACGGCCTATAGCGCTGTGAACGGCATCCCCGTTTCTGCCAGTAAATACCTGGTTGATACCATTGCCCGGAAAACATACGGCCTTGATGGGTATGTAACCGGAGACTGCGGAGCAATAGATGATATGGTGAGAGGACATCATTATACCGAAAGCTATGAAGAAGCGGCTGCGCTGGGAATTAAATCGGGGGTTGACACCGATTGCGGCAATGTTTATCAAAGCCAGGCCTTAAATGCATTGCAAAAGGGAATGCTTACCCAGGATGATATCGACAAAGCCCTGATCAATATTTTTACAATCCGTATGAGAATCGGGGAGTTTGACCCACCCGAAATAGTTCCGTACACCGGAATTAAACCAGGCATTATCAACGACCCTTCTCATAACGACCTTGCCATTGAAATTGCCACCAAAACACCCGTTCTCTTAAAAAATGAGAGGGTTGCCCAAAAAGGGGAAAAAGCATTGCCTCTTAATTTGAAAAACATCAAAAAGATTGCCGTATTGGGAACACAGGCTGATAAAGTTGAATTAGGAGATTATTCCGGACCTGTTGAACCTACATTAAGTATTTCGCCTCTGGAAGGAATTCAAAACTATATCAGGGATCATAATCTGGATATTGAAGTGGTTTCCAAAGCGAGTGGAAATGTCAACAGAAATACAGACTTTATTACCATGAACCGTTTTTCTATAGTTCGCAATGGGAAAGTTCTGAAAGAGTACGATGCAACGGAATTTGATGCTTCAGCTCCGGGATTAATGGTCACTTCAAGCTTTGGCCGGACTTCCATAAGAGGTGTCAAAGATGGCGACTGGACTGCATACAATAATGTGGATATTACCGATGTTGATTCCATCCGGTTTACTATGAGTGTATCGGGTGAGGGAGGTCAACTGGAAGTGAGAGTTGGTTCTTCAACCGGGAACATTCTGGCTTCAGAAACAATAAAAGGCAATCCTCAATCCGGTGGTGGAGGTTTCAGGGGATTTGCCAGGCCACAAATTGTTCCTGTGAAAATCAACACACTGGGAATCGCAGGTCCTCAAACCCTGGTTCTGGTTTATCGCGAAGCCGCGAAGCCTGAAACAGATCAGGAAACCCTGGATATGGCTGCCTCGGCAGATGTTGCTTTGCTATTTTTAGGAACCGACCAAAGCACAGGAAGAGAAGAATCAGACCGCTTTGCGCTGACCCTCCCTGGCAATCAGAACCAATTGATCCAGTCCGTAGCAGAGGTAAATCCAAATACCATTGTGGTAATGCAGACCATGGGAATGGTTGAAGTGGAGCAATTCAAAAACTCGCCCAATATTCCGGGCATAATCTGGACCGGTTACAACGGGCAGGCACAGGGAACTGCCATGGCTAAAATTCTGTTCGGCGATGTTAATCCCGGAGGAAAACTGAATGTTACCTGGCATAAATCGTTAAATGATATTCCTGATTTTAACGATTATACATTACGTGGTAATGGCACAAACGGAAGGACATACTGGTACTACGACAAAGATGTTTCGTATGAATTTGGATTTGGCCTTTCATACACAACTTTTGAGTACAGCAATTTTGCCATCAGCAAAAAAACGATTGCTCCCAATGATAGAATCACAGTCAGTGTTGATGTGAAAAATACCGGCGCGGTTGACGGGGATGAAGTGGTACAGGTTTATGTAAAAACACCAGACAGCCCGGCATCATTGGAAAGGCCTGTAAAAAGGTTAAAAGGATTTAAAAGAGTTACCATTCCAACAGGACAGATAAAAACGGTATCGATGGATATCGACTGCGAAGACCTTTGGTTCTGGGATGCTGAAGAGGGCAAAATCACCTTTGACCCGGGCAGATACATTTTTGAAATCGGAGCATCTTCAAGAGACATACGAGGCAAAGTGGAAGCACAAATGAGCGGAAGCTACAAACCTGTGCTGACAACCGTCACAGCCGAATGCGATAAGGTGGTGCTTAGACCGGGCAATACCGTTCAGACAAGTGTCACAGCTGCCATGTCAGATGATAGTTTTTATGATTTTTCAAAAGCAAATGTTACCTATAAAAGCAACAACCCGGCTGTTGTCAGCGTTGACAGAAACGGGAAAGTTACAGCAACAGGCGTTGGGGTTGCATCGGTATTTGCCTATGTGACCATAGATGGCACAACCGTATCAAACAGCTATCCGCTTAAAGTTATGCCCGACCTGAATCCCGAATCAATAACTGTGAACGGGAAAAATATTGAAGGTTTTAAAAAAGATAATAAAGCCTACAGCTACCTGGTTGAGAAAAACTCAAAAATACCGGTTGTTAAAGCAACTTCCCTTAGCAGCAATGTCACGGTTGATATTGAACAGGCCAAAACCATTCCCGGGACTACCGTTGTTCAGTTCATCGATAACATCACGCTGGAAAAAAATACCTATTACCTGAATTTTGATGTCGGGTCGGTCAGCGATGAGTTTGATGGCTCCATTGGCAGCCAGTGGGAATGGATCAGGGAAAATCCATCGGCTTACAGCCTTTCAAAAAAACCAGGTTCTCTTACTATTACAAGTGAGGCAGGTGATGTTTCGGAATCCACCAATAATGCTAAAAATATCCTGCTTCAAAGTGCAAACAACGACTGGACCATTGAAACAAAACTGGTTTGCTCAAGAACACCGTCTCAACCTGAGAATGCAGGTATCCTGGTGTATGAAAACGACGACAACTTCATAAAACTGATGTTCCGGGCAGTAATAAAAACCACCAGAGCCAGGGGAGTGCAACCGGGAACCATCGACCTTATCATGGAAGAAAACGGAATTGCAAAATCGTTGGCCTCATTTAACCTGAGAGATGAAATTATTAATGAAAATTCACTAATTCTTAAGCTGGAGAAAAAAGGAAGTATGTATACCGCATCTTATTCGTTGGATGGTGAAAACTATGAATTCCTGGGAACTGCCGATATGTTATTAAAAGATATCAAAGCCGGATTAATAGTTTGTGATGGAATAGTAAACCAGTATATGAAAAGCACGTACTGGTTTGACTCAAGTACTACAAAACCGGATACACCCTTTGATGTTTCGTTCGACTATTTCCGTATTGACAACTCAGGATTAAAATAGTCCATTTAAAAATCTGCATGATGAAAATCAAAACAAAACATCTATTATTAATTGCAGCTTTCCTGGCTGTAGTGACATATCCTGCTTTGGGACAGCAGGCAAATGTCAATTTGGATTATAACCCGCAAAAGGACACCGAAGGGCTTATTCCTTTCAGTGCTCCACTAAATTCCCCGGAAGTTCACGATGATCATACCGTAACATTCCGGTTGAAAGCACCTGAAGCAAAAGAAGTAAAACTGACGGGTGCCGTACTTACTGCTCTTGGGAAAGGGCGGGAACAAATTCCGTTTACCAAAGGCGATGACGGAATATGGACCTTGACCGTGGGGCCAATAGAACCTGATATGTACGCCTATCATTTTGTTGTTGATGGCATGCAAATATGCGACCCCAGCAATACGGTGGCTGCATTTACGGCCATGCCACCTTACAGCCAGTTGGTCGTTCATGGTGATGGCCCGGCATATTATGATGCCCGGAATGTTCCGCATGGAAATGTAACCCGGCATATCTATCATTCCGATGTAACAAATGGAGAACGCGAACTGTATGTTTATACTCCGCCCGGATACGATCCTGATAAAAAATATCCGGTGCTATATCTTCTTGGCGGAAGTGGGGAACTCCCTTCAAACTGGATGTATGACGGACGGGCAAACCTGATCCTCGACAATCTGCTGGCTGAAGGCAAAGCCCTTCCTATGCTGATTGCACTGCCAAACAACCAGGTTATACATCGCAACCATCCGAGGCATGTTGAATTGACTTTCGATATTCTTGAAAAAGAGTTACGGAACCATGTTATCCCTTTGGTCGATAAAAGCTACAGCACAATAAAAAGTCCCAAAGGGCGTGCAATTTCAGGGTTATCCATGGGAGGCCGTCATTCCATGTTTATCGGGTTCAGGTCGCTTGACCTCTTTGCTAATTTTGGAATTCTCAGTGCAGGTGATACCAATGCCGAAACAACTGTGGCTCATTTCCTGAATGATCCACAAGTGAATGACAAAGTTGATTACCTTTTTATCGGACAGGGAACAGAAGAAGCCAGGGGTTTTATGGGCGCACGCTGTGTAGTTTTGCATGAAGCACTTAACAACCATAGCATTGACCATGAATATTATGTAGGAGGGCAGGGAGGCCATGACTGGTCTACCTGGCGCCACCTTCTGTACTACCGGTTTTTACCCAACCTGTGGAGAAATAAATAATTTAACCTTTCATCATGAAAATTATAAAAAGAATTCTGTATCTGATTGCTGTATCGATTGTATTGATAATAAATGCCTGCTCTACCCTACCCCCGGAACAGGTTAAAGTTGAGCAAGGAATTGTACAAGGCACAATTGAAGACCACGTAAGAATCTTTAAAGGAATTCCCTTTGCAGCTCCTCCGGTTGGAGATTTGCGTTGGAAAGCCCCGCAGCCTGCCGAAAAATGGGAGGGAGTAAAACAGGCTACAGAATATGCACCTGCAGCCTTTCAAGGGGGAAACCCTCCTTCCGGGAAAAGTGAAGATTGCCTGTATCTAAATGTCTGGACTCCGGCAATGTCCGCCAATGAGAAAGTGCCTGTCATGGTTTGGATCTATGGTGGAGGTTTTAGCTTTGGATCAACTGCCGAACCGGGCTACGATGGAACAAACCTGGCAAACAAAGGGATTGTATTAGTAAGTATTGCCTATCGCGTAGGGCAACTCGGGTTTTTAGCTCATCCGGAGTTAAGCTCCGAAAATCCGAATAATGTTTCAGGGAACTATGGGTTGCTTGACATGATTGCAGGACTGGAATGGGTTCAAAAAAACATTGCTGCCTTTGGTGGCGATCCTGATAAAGTAACCATTTTCGGGGAATCAGCCGGAGGAATTGCAGTAAGTATGTTATGTGCATCACCCCTGGCAAAGGGATTATTCCACGGAGCCATTTCTCAAAGTGGCGGATCGTTCGGGCCAACACGTCTGACAACCTTTCCGGGAGAAAATATGAAAACCCTGGAACAGGCTGAAGCCGATGGTATGGCTTACGCCGAAAACCTGGGAGTTTCTTCTATAGCCGAATTGCGTAAAATGGATGCCGGAAAACTACCACTTGGAATGGGATTCGGCGGCGGGTGGCCCATTGTCGATGGCTATGTTATACCCGATGATCAGTATAAATTGTACACAGCAGGAAATTTCAACGACACGCCAATTCTTATAGGATACAACTCTGATGAAGGCGCAAGCTTCTCGCATGAGCGAACACCCGAAGAATACATTGCCAATGTAAAAAATCGCTATGGTAAGTTTGCCGATGCTCTGATAAAAGCCTATCCTACAGGAGAAAATTCAGTGCCAAAAACAGCCAGGGATTTAGCACGGGATGCCACATTCGGCTGGCATACCTGGATTTGGGCAAAGCTTCAATCTGAAATGGGTTCATCAAAGGCGTTCTATTATTATTTCGATCAGCATCCTGATTATCCTGAAGATTCCCCGCGCTATGGGTATGGTTCGCCACACGGACAAGATGTAGCGTATGTTTTTATGCATGTAAATCCCGACGATCCTCAAACTACTGAATCTGATATTTCACTTTCAGAAGTTATCGGTACGTACTGGACAAATTTCGCCAAATACGGAAACCCAAATGGAGAAGGAGTTCCGGAATGGCCGGCTTTCAGCAATGAAAAACCGAAAGTCATATACCTTACCGGCCCTACCCCATTGGTTGGCCCCGTTCCGGATGCTGAATCGCTGGAAGTACTCAACGATTATTTTGAATGGAGGCGTACTCCGGAAGGGGCAGCATGGGCAAAATAATCGTAAAATCAAAAAAACAACTTACATATCAATGACATCATGAAGAATAGAATAAAATTTTTAGCTTTTTCCCTGGTATTGACCGGGATCGTTTTTATAAAAACAGCAAATGCACAAGAAGGTACATCCAGAATAGTAGAAGAAGGAGGCACAGGAGATTATAGTGCAATAATGCTTTCAGATGAATCACTGGCCACTCATACCCTTTTCAGGCCCAACGACCTGAGTGCTTTTGGCAAAAAAAACAAGTTGCCAATCATTGCCTGGGGCAACGGCGCCTGTGCTAATTCACCATGGGAACATATCAATTTTTTAAACGAAGTTGCCTCACATGGGTTTCTGGTTATCGCCATTGGCCCCATGCCTGAGGAAGGCGAACGGGGTAGCGGCAGGTCCGCTTCATCACAGTTAACCGATGCAATCGACTGGGCCATTGCTCAAAACAGCAACAAAGAAAGTCCCTATTACAAAAAAATCGATACAAGGAATATCGCAGTAAGCGGCATGTCATGCGGTGGATTGCAAGCACTGGAGATTGCTCCTGATCTCCGCATTACTACCGCAGTGATCTGCAACAGCGGTATTTTACCCGGTACAGGCGGAGGAATGCCCGGTATGCCCAACCTGAAAAAAGAACACCTCATAAAGTTGCATACTCCCACTTTATATATTCTCGGAGGCGAATCGGATATTGCCTACAATAACGGAATGGATGACTATAAACGCATCGACCATGTACCGGTATTTGTTGCAAATATGGATGTAGGCCATGGAGGGACTTATCGCCAGCCTCACGGCGGCGAGTTTGCAAAAGTGGCAACAGCCTGGTATTTGTGGCAGTTAAAAGGCGACAAAGAAGCGTCAAAAATGTTCCTGGGGAAGAATTGTGGTTTGTGTACCGACCCCAAATGGACATTTGAATCGAAAAACCTGTAAAATAAACAATTAGAATCGCATGAAAAAAAATTGCATTCTTTTAATCCTTTCCTTGGTTCTTATTAATCAGGCTCAGGCTCAGGAAATCTCAAGCCCCGACAGCAAACTTGTTGTTTCAGTTTCTGTTGACAATGGCATTCCAACCTATAGCCTTACATACGATGGGAACATTTTCCTTGAAAACTCACCGCTTGGGTTAAAAACCAATGTTGGCGATTTTTCAAAGGATTTATCGTTGAATGAAGAGATAAGCCGCACAAAAATAGATGAATCGTATGCTTTGCCAAACATAAAAAAAAGCGGGGTTCATTATGTAGCTAACGAAGGAGTGTTTTCCTTTTTAAGAGATGACAGGGCAGCTTTTGATATCACATTCAGGGTCAGCAACAACGATGTAGCTTTTAAATACAAAATTTATCCGCAACGCGACAGAAAAAGTTGTGTTGTTGAAGAAGAAGCAACAGGGTTTATCCTTCCTGAAGGAACAACGACCTTTCTTAGTCCGATGATGAAGCCTATGACAGGATTTGCCCGCACGGGGCCAAGTTATGAAACGCCTTACACGACTGATGATTCGATGGGCAAAAACGGATATGGCTATGGATACGTATTTCCTTGCCTGTTTCGTGTAAACGATAAAGGTTGGGTTTTAATTTCTGAAACGGGTGTTGACAGCCGTTATTGTGCAAGCCGATTGATGGGAAAAGAAAACGGATTATATACAATCGGATTCCCGATGCCTGAAGAAAACAATGGAAACGGAACTTCATCACCTGGGATACCCCTTCCGGGTGAAACACCCTGGCGCACGATTACGGTGGGAGAAACACTTAACCCGATTGTTGAAACAACCATTCCGTTCGATGTAGTTGAGCCGTGTTACGAAGCCTCAAAACCTTATAAATACAGCCGCGGTACATGGAGCTGGATCATAAAAATGGATGGAAATACCATTTTCCCGGTTCAAAAGAAATACATAGATTTTAGCGCTGAAATGGGTTATGAAACGGTTCTGGTTGATGCCCTCTGGGATACGCAGATCGGGGAAGAAAAAATTGAGGAACTGGCCCGCTATGGAAAAAGCAAAAACGTTGACCTTTTTCTTTGGTACAACACCAACGGATACTGGAACGATGCACCGCAGGGACCCCGCGGAATAATGGATAATCCAATAAACCGAAGGGAAAAAATGGCATGGATGAAAAGTATCGGAATCAGGGGAATCAAAGTTGATTTTTTTGGAGGCGACAAACAGGTTACCATGAAACTTTATGAAGACATCCTTTACGATGCCAACGATTTTGGCTTATTGGTCGTATTTCACGGATGTACCCTGCCACGTGGCTGGGAAAGGATGTATCCAAACTATGCATCAAGTGAAGCAGTGCTGGCCAGTGAAATGCTGTATTTCTCGCAGGAACGTTGCAATACCGAAGCCTTTCATGCGTGTATGCACCCTTTTGTGAGAAATACCGTTGGAAGCATGGACTTTGGAGGCAGTCCGTTAAACGAATTCTTTAACGGGAATAATACACCAAACCGGGGAAATAAAAGGGTAACTTCTGATCTTTTTGAAATTGCAACAGCCGTATTATTCCAAAGCCCTGTTCAGCATTTTGCCCTGGCTCCCAACAACCTCACAGATGCACCCAAATGGGCGATTGATTTTATGAAGGAAGTACCCTCTACCTGGGACGATATTCAGTACATTGACGGGTACCCGGGGAAATATGTAATCCTGGCCCGCAAACATGGAAATACCTGGTATGTGGCAGGAGCAAATGCCGGAGAAGAAACGCTAAAGAAAAAAGTAAAACTACCTATGTTCAAAGCTGAAGAAGAGTTGAAATTTTATAGTGAGAATGATAAATTAGAAGGAAACGTCCGTTCCGTTAAACTGAAAGAAAATCAGGAAATCGAGATAACGATCCCGAAGAATGGAGGAGCTTTAATTATAAATTAAATTCTAAAAAAGTAAGAGAAAATGGGAATGTGGAGAATTGTGAAGAACCTGCTTTTTTTATTTTGTGTTATACTGTTGCCATTAGCAAAATCAGCAAGGTCCCAAACAGTTCACATTGATATGGATGCCAGCCAGCAGATAATCAGAGGTTTTGGAGGAATTCATATCAATGCCTGGACCGGTCAGCAGATCAATGAAGACCTGCGGGAAAAGGCCTTCGGTAATAACCCGGGGGAAATGGGCTTAAGTATATTCCGAATGTGGGTTGATCCCAATAGAAATGGCTGGAGAGCTGAACTGCCGGTTGCCCAATATGCCACAAATAAAGGAGCCATTGTTTTTGCATCGCCCTGGAATCCTCCTTCAAATATGATTGAGGTTTTACGTGAAACAGAGTACGGTACCGATTATGTTCTCCTTCCTGAATATTATGATGATTACGTTGATCACTTAAACGATTTCGTAACATACATGAATAACAACGGAGTGCCGTTATACGCTATTTCGGTTCAGAACGAACCCGACTGGCACAGTTGGACAACCTGGACACCGCAGCAAATGCTAACATTTGTGAAAGAATATGCACAAAACATTAACTGCCGTGTAATTGCGCCCGAATCATTTCAATACAGGCGGGAAATGACCGATCCGCTATTAAAGGATTCGGTTGCTAATTCACACTTTGATATTCTTGGAACCCACCTGTATGGAACTCCCAAAAGCAATTTTAATTATCCCCTTGCCAACCAGAAAGGGAAAGAAATCTGGATGACCGAACATTTATATGGCAGCGATTCCCCGGAGGAAAACACCTGGGCACTGGCCATGGAAGTGGCCGAGGAAATAAATCTGTGTATGGAAGCCCAAATGAGTGCATTCGTTTACTGGTACATCAGGCGGTTTTACGGCCTGATCGACGATGCCGGGAACATTACCGACAAAGGATATGTAATGTCCCAGTTTTCAAAATTCATACGGCCAGGGGCATATAGGGTAAGTGCCGAAATAAATTCAGCATCCAATGTTTCATCTACAGCTTACAGAACAGATTCAAGCCTGGTAGTAGTAGTTGTGAACAACAATAATAACAGCGTAAGTCTCGATTTTGATATTCAGAATAACATCGCCGGAGTTGATTCCCTAACCAAATTCACCACTTCGGAAAGCAAAAAGATAGTAAACGACGGTACATTCGCAATCAATGAAGGAAGCCTCTCAGCCACAGTTGACGCATTCAGTATAACTACCTTTACATCGGATGCATCGAATGGGGGTAAATTCGGAAACAAGCCACCGGTTGCATCTGCAGGAGGCAACAGGGAAATTCTCGATTCCTCCGGCTCTGGAGTTTCCATATCCCTGGCAGGTTCGGAAAGTTCGGACCCCGATGGGGAAATAATAAAATACTCCTGGGCTCAGAACGGATACCAGTTTTCTACTTCTCCCGATATCGATATCAACCTTGGTATCGGAGAATATACTTTTATACTCACTGTTACCGATAACGACGGTGCAACCGATCACGAAACAATTCACATTAAGGTTTTTAACAATAATTCCGAAGAAATCTGGCTCGAAGCCGAATGTACCGAAGTTGGCTCAAACTGGCAGACCCTTGAAGATAACAACAGTTCAAACGGAAAATATTTGATAGTAAAGCCCGGGATTCAGGCACTGAATTCCCCTTCGTCAAATGCCGATGACCTCCTGGTCTATCATTTTAGCGTAGAAGAAAGCGGAAGCTACAAAATCTGGGGAAGGGTACTGGCACCTACAGCCAACGACGATTCATTCTGGATTAAAATGGATGGCGGAAACTGGATCATGTGGAACAATATTGCCGGGGGAAGTACCTGGCAGTGGGACGATGTCCATAACCAGTCAGAAAGTAACCCAATGAATTATGCTCTTGACCCAGGCGGCCATACCCTGACGGTTTGTTTCAGAGAAGACGGGGCTGCCATCGACAAATTTTACCTGACCAACACGGGCCAGGAACCCACAGGGAAAGGCAGCGATGCAAGCAACTGCAATGCCAGCTCAAGCTCCGATACCGATAATTCAAGCGGTTTGATAAAAACCTATCCAAATCCGGCAAAACATGACCTATTTGTTGAAAGCCAGAAACCATTTAAAATATTGTTAATTTACAACGCACAGGGAAAGGTGGTTTGGCAAAAAACTTACTCCGTTTTCAAATATGCCGATAATGTTCCTTTGAATTTTGAAAATGGCATTTATCTGTTGCAAATTAGCGATGGCAAAAATTCATCGGTTAAAAAGTTTATTATTGAAAAGTAAAATTTAAGATAGATAACTATGAAAAAGTACTTCGTTTTATCGGTATCATTCGCTTTATTGTTGCTGAACAATATGGGTATTGCTCAGCCTGATTTTACCCGGAATCCGTTCATCCATGCCGATGTCCCCGATATGTCGATGATACGTGTTGGAGATACATATTACATGAGCAGTACAACGATGCATATGGCACCAGGCGTACCGATTATGAAATCGAATGACCTGGTAAACTGGGAAATTGTAAATTATGCTTACGATACCCTTGCCAACATCGATCCATTAAACCTTGAAGATGGAAAAACTTCCTATGGAAGGGGGTCATGGGCGAGTTGCTTACGTTATCACGACGGCAAATATTATATATCCACTTTCTCCAGCACAACCGGAAAAACCTATATTTTTTCCACGGAGGATATTGAAAATGGCCTGTGGGATAGAATTACCTTCTCCCCCAGCCTGCACGACAATAACCTGTTTTTTGACGACAATGGCAAAATTTACCTGATATGGGGAAATGGCAGGCTCATGATCGCTGAATTAAAAGAGGACCTTTCGGGATTAAAAGAAGGGACTCAACGTGTTTTGATTGAAAACGCGAGTGCCCCGGCAGGTGACAGGATTATGCTGGGCGCAGAAGGTTCCCAGTTATTTAAAATAAACAGGAAATATTATCTTTTCGCTATTACCTGGCCACGAGGCGGGATGCGTACCGTGGTAATCCATCGAGCCGACCATATAAACGGCCCCTGGGAAGGCAGGGTCGGGCTTCAGGACAAAGGGGTTGCTCAGGGGGGCCTGATCGACACCCCCGAGGGCGACTGGTATGCTTACCTGTTCCGCGACTACGGAGCCGTGGGCCGTATCCCCTACCTGGTCCCGGTAAAATGGGAAGACGGATGGCCCGTTTTAGGGATTGAAGGAAAGGTACCTGAATTTCTTGAGGGCTTGCCAGCCAGCAAAGGGTTGATTCCCGGCATTGTTGCTTCCGATGAATTCGGGCGGAAAAAAGGAGAACCTGCCTTGCCCCTTATGTGGCAGTGGAACCACAACCCGGATAACAGCCTATGGTCGGTTACTGAACGAAAAGGTTTTCTGCGGCTGAAAACCGGGCGTACCGACTCGTTATTTGTAAATTCGAGAAATACCTTGACCCAGCGTACTTTTGGGCCCGTTAGTTCAGCCTCCACTATGCTTGATGCAACAAACCTGAAAGAGGGCGATTTCGCCGGGTTATGTGTCCTGCAACGGAAATTCGGACAGGTGGGGGTTAAAGTCCAGAACCGGAAAAAATACATTTCTATAGTGAGCAACGAAACCGATACACCAACCGAATTGGAAAGTATCCCCCTTTCGCAAAACACCGTTTACCTGAAAATTGAATGCGATTTCCGGGACAGGGCTGATTTAGCTTACTTCTTTTATAGCCTCAATGGCAAAAAATGGAATGAAATCGGCCTCCCCCTTAAAATGGAGTACACATTGATGGAACATTTTATGGGATACCGTTTTGGATTGTTTAATTACGCCACAGAAAATCCAGGCGGATATGCCGATTTCGACTGGTTCAGGATCAAAGACCGTATTTCGGCTGAACGTACGGATTAATTTCATATGATAAAAAAATCATTTCAGGTATCATTTACAGGATATTGAAGTCAACCAGAAAACTAAAAATAACATTAATCAATAACAAAGGAGATAAACAAATGAAGTACAAAATTACACTTATTTTATTGGCAGCGCTAATGACCGGAGGGTTGTTTACTGCCCGATCACAGACTCAGGTTGTTGAGGATTTTAAGCCCTCATCAGTAAATCAGCCGGGGAAAGAATACCCCATGGTTAATTCCGAAGGACGGGTGCGGGTTCAGATTTCAGCACCTAATGCTACACAGGTACAGCTTGATATTAGTGCTGTAAAATACGATCTGACTAAAGATGAAAACGGTGTTTGGATTGGTGAATCTGCACCTCAGGATGAAGGTTTTCATTACTACCAGCTTTGGATTGACGGAGCTGCAGTTCCCGATCCGGGAAGCTTGTATTTTTATGGCGCCAGCCGTTGGGGAAGCGGCATAGAAATTCCTGCCAAAGACCAGGATTTTTATGCAATGAAAAATGTGCCTCATGGCCAGGTTCGCGAACATCCCTATTATTCCAAAACCAGCAATAGTATGCGTCGTTGTTTTGTATATACTCCTCCGGGATATAGCAAGGAAACCAACAAACGTTATCCCGTGTTGTATCTTCAACATGGTGGTGGTGAGGACGAAACCGGATGGTCAAACCAGGGAAGAGCCAACCTTATCATGGATAATCTGATTGCAGAAGGCAGGTCCGTACCCTTTATCATAGTAATGGACAATGGCACCTGGACGATGCCAAGGCCTCAACGCAACAGAGAGGAAGGTGAACGTCCCGGGCAATGGCCTCCTCAAGGATGGGCTGACGGTTTTATGAATACCTTGCTAAAGGATATCATTCCAATGATTGATGCCAATTACCGTACATTAACTGATCCGGAGTATCGCGCAATGGCCGGACTATCGATGGGAGGAATGCAAACCCGGGTTATTGCCCTTGCCAATCCCGATGTTTTTTCGTATGTGGGCTTATTCAGTGGAGGCAGCATTAGCACCGAGGATGTGAATAATGCACCCGGTTTTGAAGAAAACATTAAACTGGTTTTTATCAGTTATGGCAGCCGGGAACTTGAAAATCAGAGAAGAGGCCCATGGGGAGATCCTAAAGAAAATACTGAAAAACTGAAAGAAGCCGGTATGAATACGCATTTCTATGTATCACCTAAAACAGCTCATGAATGGCAAAGTTGGAGGCGAAGCCTGTATCAATTCGCACCACTTTTATTCAAAAACTAAAACTTTATAATTATGAAGCAATTTACAGCATTATTGGTATTACTAACGATTTTTACCGGTTCGTTATGTCTTGGACAAACGGATCAGGTAACGATTAAAGAAGATTTCAAACCTTCCACCCTGAATCAGCCGGGGAAAGAATACCCCATGGTTAATTCACAGGGCTACGCCCGGTTCCGGGTTGAGGCTCCTGAAGCCCAAAGTGTAATAGCAGGCCTGGGAGGAAGAGGCGGAACTCCATTAACACAAACAGAGGATGGTTCCTGGATGGGCACTACAGCAAATCCTTTAGATGAAGGCTTCCACTATTACCATCTTACAGTGGACGGTGGCACATTTAACGATCCGGGAACATTAAATTTTTATGGATCAACCCGTTGGGAAAGCGGCATTGAAATTCCGGCTCACGATCAGGATTTTTATGCCTTAAAGAATGTTCCTCATGGAAAGGTCCAGCAGATTCTTTTCCCTTCGCCAAGTACCCACACTTCACGCAGGGCATTTGTATATACTCCGCCCGGGTACGATAAAAATCTATCGAAGCGATATCCGGTATTGTATCTTCAACATGGCTGGGGCGAAGATGAAACCGCCTGGTCCAACCAGGGGCATGCCAATCTGATAATGGATAACCTGATTGCCGAAGGAAAAATTGAACCTTTTCTTATTGTGATGACTTACGGAATGACCAATGAAATTGAATTCGGAGGATTAAGAAATTTCGATATTAAACCGTTCCAGACAGTCCTTGTGAATGAATTGATCCCTTATGTCGATTCCCATTTCCGTACGATTGCCGATCTGCCTCACCGTGCTATGGCAGGCCTTTCGATGGGGGGTATGGAAACAAAAATGATCACATTGAATAAACCGGAAGTATTTTCTCATTACGCACTATTAAGCGGAGGTACATATGCACCTGATGACATCAAGGATAAATCTAAGGTTAAACTCATCTTCCTGAGTTGCGGCAGTAAGGAGAGACCTGAGGGTGTTAAGAATGCTGTAGCTTCACTGAAGGAAGCCGGGTTCAATGCAGTTTCTTATGTGTCAGAGGGAACAGCCCATGAGTTCCAGACCTGGCGTCGTAGCCTTTATCAGCTTGCTCCGCTGCTTTTCAAAAATTAAAATCATCTATAAAAAATATTCACAATGAAAAAATCATATGTCGCTTTATTTATATCCGCCATTTTAACAAGCGGAATTTGATTAGCTCAGAGGGATCAAACATCGGTAGTAGAGGATTTCAAAACATCATCTACCACGCAGCCAGGCAAAGAATACCCAAAGGTAAATTCCGAAAGAAGGGTGCGCGTTCAGATTTCTGCGCCTGAGGCAAACAGAGTTCAGTTTGATATCGATGCAGTAAAATACGACTTAACAAAAGATGAAAATGGTGTATGGACCGGGGAGTGTGCTCCTCAGGACGAAGGGTTTCACTATTACCAGCTTTGGGTTGACGGAGCCGCAGTTCCTGATCCGGGCAGCTTATACTTTTATGGTGCAAGCCGTTGGGGAAGCGGTATAGAGATACCTGCTAAAGACCAGGATTTTTATGCATTAAAAGATGTCCCTCATGGTGATTTACGCGAAAGCTATTATTTTTCGAAAACAACCAATAGCATGCGCCGCGTTTTTATCTATACACCTCCCGGATATGACCAGAACAAAAATAAAAAATACCCGGTATTATATTTACAACATGGAATGGGCGAAAATGAGACCGGTTGGGGAAACCAGGGGCGTGCAAACCTGATTATGGACAACTTGATTGCCCGGGACAAGGCTACTCCGTTTATCATTGTAATGGAAAATGGCAGTGTCAATTTTGGCGATCGTCCACGAGGACCCAGGCCGGAAAGGGCAGCCCCCGGAGACTCAACCCGCAGAATGCCAAGAGGCCCGGGGAGTTTCAACTTTGCCGGGCAATTTGAAAATATTCTCCTGAATGACCTGATTCCACACATCGAATCAAAATACCGGGTAATTTCAGATCAGGAACATCGCGCCATGGCAGGTTTATCGATGGGCGGGATGCAAACAAGATCAATTACCCTGGCCCACTCCGATGTTTTCTCACACGTTGGTATTTTCAGCGGAGGCAGTATAAGCATGGATGATATAAACAATTCACCCGGTTTTAAAGAAAAAGTGAAACTGGTATTTGTCAGCTATGGCAGCCGCGAACTCGAAAACCGCAGAATGAGTTTTGGGGGTGATCCCAAAGAAAATATTGAAGCACTTAAAAAGGCCGGCATGAACGCACATTTCTCTGTTTCGCCATCGACTGCTCATGAGTGGCAAAGCTGGCGAAGGGGCTTGCATGAATTTGCGCCGCTTCTGTTTAAATAATAACAAACGAATATTCAAAAAGCGAATGGGTGAAATCGGGAGAAAGCAATCAACTTCCGGATTTCACCCATCAAATTAAAATTTAATACGAAGGAACCATCATGAATTTTAAATCTGCTTCTGTTTTTTTTATGAATTGTATGAACCGCAGGATATGGCAATGCTCAACCAAACCAATCGGAAGTTATTGAAGATTTCAAACCATCTTCTGTCAATCAACCGGGAAAACAATTTCTGCAGGTAAATTCAGAAAGGCATGTGCGTACGCAAAACTCCGCTCCGGATACCCGAAAGATTCATAAACCTGCTACCCGGCACTTTACCTTCAACATGGAAGTTTTGAGGATGAAACTGCCTGGGCAAAACAGGGAAAGGCAAAACTGATTCTCGACAATCTGATCGCAGAATAAATACAAGATTTTTTTTTATCTTTCGTGAAATTCGGTTCGACAAATAAACCGGACCATTTATATTTTATAAACCAACTAAAAGTCATATTAATGAAAAACAAAGCATTTTTTAATTTACACCTGGGACAAACAATTAAATTGGTATTGACAGGATGTTTAATTGTTCTAACCGGCTATACTTTTGGACAGAAACTTCAGGTAAATGACCTTGGCTATTTTGAGAAAAATGGAGTGAACATACTGGTCTTCACCAACGAGTACAATGGAATGTTTTTCGATGAAAAAACAGCCGGCGTAGAAATCATCCATCACGAAGTGAGGACTTCCACCGGAGGAGCAGTCAGGATGCAGAACACTCCTGAACAGTGGGACCAGATTCCTACCGTTGTCGGAAGAAATGTTGACAAAGAAAATAACCGCATTGAGGTGGATTTGCATTACAAGGATCTTGACTTTGACACGAAATTGATCGTAACAGGAAAAGATCAGGGTGTGGAGATCAGTGTGTACCTCGATCAACCCCTTCCTGAAAAACTTGAGGGGCGCGCAGGGTTTAATCTTGAATTCTTGCCTTCAGCATATTTTGGGACAACCTACCTTGCAGATGGGAATCCGGGTATTTTTCCAAAGTACCCATCCAGTACTACGGAAATAAGGCCCGGCTCCGAAAAGATTCCCCAATTTGCAGGCCATACCACCTTTGACGACAGGGGGCGAGATGAATTTATCGTAACCCATCCTCTGGCATCCGGAAAAACCTTCGTACTGGCTCCGGAAGATCCTAAAAAAAGGGTAAAAATTCATTCAGAGGCAGAAATTATGCTCTTCGACGGACGGAATCTTGCACAAAACGGATGGTTCATTGTTCGCAGTTTGCTTCCTTCCGGAAAAAGCGGGAACGTCCTTACCTGGTATCTCGAACCCAATGCGGTCCCAGGCTGGAAAAGGCAACCGGTTATCGGGTTTTCACAGGTAGGTTATACCCCGGGCCAGGAGAAAGTTGCGGTTATTGAACTCGACCGGAACGATCCCCCTTTGAAAACAGCATCGCTTTACCAGGTTACCAGAGATGGGAAAAATATTGAAAAACTAACAGGAAATGTAACTGTCTGGGGAGAATTCCTGCGTTATAATTATGCGAAGTTTGATTTCAGTTCGGTTAAGGAACCGGGAGTTTACTATATTCAGTACGGGGATCAAAAAACAAATCCCTTCACCATAAGTCCCGATGTGTACGAAAATATCTGGCACCCAACCCTGGATGTCTGGTTCCCTGTGCAGATGGATCACATGCAGGTAAACGAGGCATACCGTGTATGGCACGGAGAGCCCTTTAAAGATGATTGCGTCCAGGCGCCCCTAAACCATCAGCATTTTGATGGATACTCCATGGGGAATACAACCGACACGAAATACAAACCGTTTGAGCGTATTCCAAACATGGCTGTCGGCGGATGGTTCGATGCAGGGGATTTTGATATCCAGACCGGTTCGCATAACAGTGTCATTTCAACTTTTGTAGATGTGTGGGAAGACCTTGCTATTGATCGCGATCAAACATTCATCGATCAGAAAACCCGCTATGTCGATATTCATCGTCCGGATGGGGTTCCTGATATTCTTCAGCAAATTGAACACGGTACACTCAACCTGGTCGCACAATGTGAAAACATTGGGCATCCGGTCCGGGGAATTGTTGTTCCGAACCTCCACCAGTATCATCACCTGGGAGATGCCATGACCGAGACCGATAACCTGCCCTACAATCCCGACCTCAAACTGTTTGAAACCGATGGGAAATCAAGCGGAACTCCCGATGACCGCTGGGCATTTACGACCCGCTCATCCTATTTGGATTTACAAACGGCTGCAACGTTGGCTGCTGCAAGCCGTGTACTGAAAGGGTACAATGATGATCTGGCGGAAAAAAGCCTGGCCAATGCAAAACGATTGCTGGAGGAAACAAACGCAGCCATGGAAGATTCCGGCAACGACAACGATAATCCGATGATGAGATGGCGCAGGGGATCAGATATGTCAACCGTGCTTGAATTGTACAAAACCACAAAAGAACAAAAGTATTTAGATCGCTTCCTGGAACAAATATGGCCTTCGCTTGAACCTCGTCCTCAGGGAAGAATGGGGTTTGGAGGAAGCATGAACCTTGGCATAGCTTTGCAGGCTCTGCCTTATATGGATGCTGCATACAAAACCAAATTAAAAAATTATGTAGTCATGCATAAAGAATCCTTAGCCCAAATGGATAAACAAAATCCATACGGGGTACCTGTCTCCCTCGGAACCTGGGGCGGCAGTGGCACCGTAGTAAGTTGGGCCATAACAAATTATTATGCATATAAAGCATTCCCTGAAATAATGAGCAAAGAAGATATTTTCAAGGGATTAAATTACCTGTTTGGGTGCCACCCTCATTCCAATGTTTCGTTTGTTAATGCAGTTGGAGTTCACACGAAGAGTGTCGCTTATGGAAACAACAGGGCCGATTTTACAACCATTGCAGGTGGTATCGTCCCGGGGCTGATTTTGCTCAAACCAGACTATTTGGAGAACAAAGACGATTGGCCATTTCTCTGGGGTGAAAATGAAGTCACCATTGGCGGCAGCGCGCAATATATCCAGCTTGGATGTGCAGTGAATGATTTACTAAACAATTAAAAGAGAGATAATGAAAAAGTGTATAGGATTGATCATCGGATTATTGATTGGTGCGAATCTTTCTTTTGGCCAAAACCCCATTATCCGGAACCAGTTTACTGCCGACCCTTCAGCAAGGGTTTTTAACGGAAAGGTATATGTTTTCCCCTCCCATGATATCGTAGCCCCTGAAGGAAAAAACCTGAGGCCCAACTGGTTCTGCATGGAAGACTATCATGTTTTCTCCTCAGAAAACCTTACCGACTGGACCGACCACGGAGTGATTGTAAGCCAGTACGATGCCCCCTGGATTAACTCTACTTCCTACAGCATGTGGGCACCTGATTGCATCGAACGGAACGGCAGGTATTATTTCTATTTTCCGGCCAGCTCAAAGGATCCCAACAGAAGGGGATCCCGGATAGGAGTTGCAATTGCCGAAAAGCCCGAAGGTCCTTACATTCCCCAGGATAAACCCATTGAGAATCTAATGGGCATCGACCCCAACCTGTTCATCGATCACGATGGACAAGCCTATTTGTACTGGTCGATGGGAAACCTGTATGGGGCAAAACTGAAAGACAACATGCTGGAGCTGGATTCCGAAGTAATAATCATTAAAGATATGCCGGATAAAGGCTTAAAAGAAGGTCCTTACCTCTTTGAAAGAAACGGGATCTATTACATGACCTATCCGCATGTGGAAAACAATACCGAACGGCTGGAATATGCCATGGGCGACAACCCCATGGGACCGTTTACCTTTTCCGGTGTAATTATGGATGAATCCCCTACCGGCTGCTGGACCAATCATCATTCAATCATAGAATATAAAAACCAATGGTATCTTTTTTATCACCATAACGATTATTCACCGGATTTTGATAAAAACCGGTCCATACGAATTGATAGTTTATTATTTAACGAAGATGGGACCATCCGGAAAGTTACCCCTACCCTGCGCGGTGTGGGTGTAACCAACGCCCGGGAGAAAATCCAGATAGACCGGTACAGCCACATCAGCCCTGCCGGTGCATCCATTGCCTTTCTCGACACGCTTGACACATTCAAAGGATGGAAAACCATCCTCGGGAATCAAGG
>Ga0307422_1000490_pt1 | contig 22058 bp, 21 predicted proteins | sample SalMarWE160290MG_FD_202153 | JGI IMG/M metagenome (GOLD analysis project Ga0307422, IMG submission 202153) | Salt marsh sediment microbial communities from the Plum Island Ecosystem LTER, Massachusetts, United States - WE1602-90 | ecosystem: Environmental > Aquatic > Marine > Intertidal zone >...
GGCAGGGCCTCCATGGCTGCCTTTTCGCCTTCCAGGATGGCCTCGTGTCTTTTTGTAAAATCACTTGAGCTAATATAGCCCACCTCCGGTTTAATCACCACATCGGCGCGGGCAAGCTGTATGTGACCAAGCTTCGCATACATAATATTGAAGGTTTGGAATATCGTCGCAATGGTACTTTCCGGTTTGGTGCGATCAACCTCGCCGGAAATATCAACGGCAATGACAACGTCGGCACCCAACCTCCTCGCAGCATCCACCGCTATGGGACTCACCACCCCTCCATCCACACACATCCTGTCCCCGATCTGTACCGGCCTGAATATACCAGGTATCGAACAACTCGCCCTCACCGCTTGACCAGTGTTCCCCCTCCCAAATACAACCTCATGACCATCCTGAATATCGGTTGCCACCGCATAAAAGGGAATCTTCAGCCCCTCCAGAGGAGTATTATTCACGGTTTTATTGATGAACTCCTCGAGTTTCTCCCCTTTGATAAACCCATTGGTGGGAAACGGAATGATGTAGTCCGCAATATCCCCTTTTTCAATTGCAAAGGCGATCCGCTGGAGCTGAAAGGCGTCATAGCCATAGGCATACAGGCTTCCGACGGCACTGCCGACACTCGTCCCGACGATCATGTGGATCGGGATATGATTCATCTCCAGCACCTTGAGAACTCCGATGTGGGCGAACCCTTTCGAAGAACCGGCACCTAAAACAAGGGCGATTGTGGCTTGCTTGGACGTTGGAGGCGTGGTGGCGCACGAGGAAACCACAACAATGAAAACGACGAGAATACAGAGTAGAATATTTCGTTTCATCTTCCCCCTCCCTTAAACCATGAAATGTTCTTTTGTTGCATTATCACCTGTTTGCGATCATACCAGTTATTGTGTGTTACGTAAACACGTCACTTGTTACGCTGCCCTTGCAACCCTTGTTTCCCAGATATCTTATATGGTAAATATAACAATAATGAGCTATTATAGTAAATACAGTGTTAAATAGATGGTGAAATTTGACCCAATAGGAAGTCTATGCTAATGAAACCCTGTGCATTGATACTGCTAAAGAAAGGTCTCCCATGGCCCCAATCGATCTAGTCCTCCTCCACCCACCTGCCATATACGATTTCAGAAAGCGCCCCATCACGTTGGGTCCGATCAGCGATGTGATCCCCTCCACCCCTATCTTCGAGATGTACCCCGTGGGCTTCGCCAGCATCTCGGAATACCTGGAGCGCAAGGGCTTCCGGGTGAGGATCGTCAACATCGCGTTCAAGATGCTCAAAAATGGGCGCTTCGATGTGGAGCGCTTCATCGCCTCTTTAAAACCCCGGGCCTTCGGGATCGACCTGCACTGGATGCCCCACTGCCACGGGAGCCTGGCCCTGGCCGAGATAATCAAACAATACCATCCCGACACCCCCGTCATCTTCGGCGGTTTCTCCGCCACGTACTTCCATGAGGAGATCATCAGCAAATACCCACAGGTGGATTATGTAGTCAGGGGGGACTCTACGGAGGAGCCCCTCTGCCAGCTCATGCAGGTCATCAGGGATGGAGGCAACCCCGCTGAGGTCCCCAACCTCACGTGGCGGGATAGCGGGGAGGTTAAAGTCAATCCCTTAACCCATCTCCCCACAGACCTCAATGCCGTGGTCATCGATTACGGCCACATCATGCGCCAGGTGGCCCGCTATCGCGACCTGAGCGGCTACATCCCCTTCACCAATTGGTTCTCCTACCCCCTCACGGCGGTCTTTACCTGCCGCGGCTGCACCCATCAGTGCAAAACCTGCGGCGCCTCCCATGGGGCATTGCAGGGTATGGAGGGGAGAACCCGTCCTGCCTACCGCGACCCCGTGCTCTTGGCGCGGGATATCACCCATGTCCAGCGCCACCTCAACGCCCCCATCTTCATCATCGGCGACATCCTGCAGCCGGGGGCGGACTATGCGGAGACCCTCTTACACGAGCTGCGCCGGACCAAGATCAAAAACCACATGGTCTACGAGTTCTTCCGTCCCCCATCAGGGGATATGGTGGAGGAGATCGCTCGAACCACCCCCAATTTCAACATCCAGATCTCCCCTGAATCCCATGATGAAGGGGTGCGCCGGGCCTTTGGTCGTCCGTACTCAAATAAAGAATTGGAATCGTTTCTCGGCGAGGCGGTGCGCCACGGGGCCAAACGGATCGACCTCTTCTTCATGACCGGTCTGCCCAAACAGGACTCCGATTCCGTCTTGGAGACGGCCCACTACTGCCGCCACCTCCTGGAGCGCTACGGCGGGGCGAAGACCCTCTTTCCCTTTATCTCCCCCCTGGCCCCCTTTCTGGACCCGGGGAGCATGGTCTTTGAGGAACCGGAGCGATTCGGCTACCGCCTCCTGTTTCGCACCCTCGAGGAGCACCGCCGAGCCCTGGAGGGGCCAAGCTGGAAGTACTTCCTCAATTACGAGACCCAATGGATGACCAGGGACGATATCGTCTACAGCACCTATGAAGGGGGCAGAAGGCTCAATGCCCTCAAGGGTGAGCTGGGGGTGATCCCGCCGCAACTCGCCGCCGCCATTGACGAGCGGATCAGGGGTGCGGTGGAGATGATGCAGAGGATCGATGCCATCGTGGATACCACGGCGGGTGTGAAACGGGAGGAGGCCTTGAGAAGGCTGGGGACCCGCGTCAAGGAGATGGAAAAGGCCATTGTCTGTGACAAGGGGGAGCTGGAGTGGCCCACCCGCTTCTTCAGGATGAACTTCCTCAAGATCCTGCGCACCATCCTCTTCCCCCGCCGACCCAATATCCTGCGGGCGCCTTAGGAGGAAGCCATGCCCCAGAGGGAAAGCAGCCCACTGCTCAGAAAGATCCCCAAGGTGGACGAGCTCCTCGCCGCCGCCGAGATCAAGGAGCTCCTGGGGGTCCATCCCCTCGAGGTGGTCAGGGAGGGGATACGCAACGGCCTGGAGAGGCTTCGCCAGGCGATCCTGCGCGCCGAAAAGACCGAAGATATAACAGATGAGACTTTCACCCTCCCCCGCCTCCTCCCCCTGTTCGCGGAGGAGATCGCCAAGCAGGTCAACCCTCATCTGAGGCGGGTCATCAATGCCACCGGCGTGGTGATTCACACCAATCTGGGGCGCTCCCCACTGAGTGAGCGGGCCTTAAAACAGATAGAAGCTGTCTCCAAGGGATACTCCAACCTGGAGTATGATCTTATCAAAGGCGCTCGGGGCTCCCGCTACACCCACGTGGAGGAAATCCTCTTGCGCCTGAGCAAGGCCGAGGGGGGGATGGTAGTCAACAACAACGCCGGGGCCGTGCTCCTCGCCCTCAACACCATCGCCACAGGCAAGGAGGTAATCTGCTCCCGCGGGGAGCTGGTGGAGATCGGCGGTGCATTCAGGATACCCGATGTCATGGCCAAAAGCGGCGGCACCCTCAGGGAAGTAGGGACTACCAATAGGGTCCACCTGCGGGACTACGAAGAGGCCATCTCGGACAATACCGGCCTCTTGCTCAAGGTGCACACGAGCAACTATCGGGTAGTCGGCTTTACCTCTGAGATCAGCCTTGAGGAACTGGTCCAACTCGGAAAAAAACATGATCTCCCCGTGATGAACGATTTAGGGAGCGGCTGTTTCATCGACCTCTCCGCGTATGGGATGGAAAAGGAACCGACGGTCCAAGAGGCCGTCCGGTCAGGGGCCGATGTGGTCACCTTCTCCGGAGACAAGCTCCTCGGAGGACCCCAAGCAGGGATCATCCTGGGCAAAAAGAAGCTGATAGACGCGATACAAGCCAACCCCCTGAACAGGGCCCTCAGGATCGACAAGCTCACCCTGGCGGCCATGGAAGCAACCCTCATCGCGTATCTGAGCGAGGGGGGGGCGATTCAGGAAATCCCCTGCCTGCGCATGCTGACCATACCCCTGGCGGAGCTGCAAAAGCGGGCGAAGCGCCTCCAGCAGCTCCTGGAACAAGAAATACAAGGGGCCGCGATCGAGATCATCCAGTCGACCTCCCAGGTGGGAGGGGGGGCCCTCCCCCTGCAAGACCTCCCCACCTGGGCAGTGGCTGTGAAGCCCAACAAAGCATCTGTCGAGGCCCTGGAGACAGAGTTGAGAAATCAGCATCCGCCCATTATCGCCAGGATAATCGATGACCGGCTCTGCCTGGACCTCCGAACCATCCAGGCAGACGAGTTCAGGACCCTCGCCCACGGTATAGCCCAGGCCCTCCTGAAGATCAGCAAGTAACGATGGCGCAATCCGGGGGAGAATTCACCCTGACGGTGGAGAAGGCGGGCCACGGCAAGAGACTCGACCTATTCCTGGCCGAACACCTCCCTGCGCCTTCCCGCGCCCAGATCCAGCGATACATCCGGGAAGGGTATATTGTGCTCAACGCCGCTCACGCCAAGGCCGGTACCCCGGTAAAGGCCGGAGACCTCATCCAGGGGCGTCTCCCGGCGCCCAGCCCCTCGGAGGTCCGCCCCGAGAAACTCCCCCTCCCCTTCATCTATGAGGATAGAGATATCGTAGTAGTAAACAAACCTGCCGGCATGGTGGTCCATCCCGCCGGCAGGGTGCAATCGGGGACCATGGTCAACGCCCTCCTCTTTCATCTCCATGACCTCCAAGGGGTGGGAGGGGTCCTGCGCCCGGGCATCGTCCACCGCCTGGACAAGGGGACCTCAGGGGTTATGGTGGTGGCGAAGCACGACCGGGCCCACGAGGCCCTGGTGCGGCAATTTAAAGAACGGGAGGTAACCAAGGTCTACCTCGCCCTGGTCTATGGTAAGATAGAGGGAGCGGAGGGTGTCATCACCGCCCCCATGGGGAGGCACCCGACGGACCGCAAGCGGTTTTCCGTGCGCACCCGGCAGCCCAAGGAGGCCCTGACCCAGTGGCGGGTAAAGGAGCGGTTTGAGGGGATCACCTTCGTGCAGGTCGCACCAAAAACGGGCAGGACCCATCAGATCCGGGTCCACATGGCCTCCATCAACCACCCGCTGGTGGGGGATCCCCTGTACACAAAAAAGAGGAGGCTCATCCAAATAGAAGATCCCGTACTAAGGGAGAAGATCGAGGCCCTGGGGAGGCAGGCCCTGCACGCCTCCCGTATCGCCTTCCGCCATCCCACCACGGGGAAGACCGTGGAGTTCACCGCCCCCCTGCCGGCGGACATGGAAGCAGTTCTGGAGGTGTTGCGTGGCACAAAAGTTTAGCGTAAAGGAGCAAGACGGGACCACCTATTTTCAACTCCCCTTCTTTCGAAGAAAAAGGCACGCCTTCTGCACCCGCAGGGGAGAAAAAGGGGTCCTGGAGGCCCTCGGTATCCCCCGGGAGCGGCTCCTCACCCTGCGGCAGGTCCACGGGGCCGAGGTGCTCATATATGAAGAACATACCAGGGCCCTCACCTATCCCCCCCCCTACGATGCCGTTATCACGGACAAAAAGGGGGTGGCCCTGGGGATCTGGACGGCCGACTGCCTCCCCATCCTAATGATCGATAGATCAAAAAAGGTAATCGCCGCCGTCCACGCCGGCTGGCGGGGGATATGGCGCGGTATTATAGAGAGGACCGTGCGGACAATGATGGAGGCCTTTGGGTGCCCGCCTGCGGACATCGTGGCCGGGATCGGACCTAGCATCGGCCCCTGCTGCTACGAGGTGGGAACGGATGTGGTGAGCCTCTTTCAGAGCTCCCACGAAGATCATCAGCAGTTTATCCAGGAACGGGAGGGGAGACATTACCTTGACTTGAGCCGCGTCGCTCAGCTAGAATTGACCAAGGCGGGGATCCCCTCAGCGAATATCGCGACTATCCCCTTCTGCACCGCCTGCAAGGAGGATCTCTTCTTCTCCTATCGGAGGGACAAAAAACCGGGGAGACAGTTGAATTTTATCATGCTGTAGCTGTAAAGGAGGTCTTATGTTTGTCTTCGGCAATCTCATCCTGGCCTTGGCCACGATTATAGACTACGGCCTTATTATCTATATGTGGATCGTCATCATCAGGGCCCTCATCTCGTGGGTGAACCCCGATCCGTACAATCCCATCGTCCGGTTCCTCTACCGGGTAACAGAGCCGGTCCTGTGGCGGGTGCGCAGATTGATCCCCATGGGGGGAATAGGGATCGACTTTTCCCCCATCATCGTGATCCTTGCCATTGTCTTCTTGAGGCGTTTCCTGGTCACGACACTGATCCAGCTCGCCGCTCGGTTCGGTTGACATGAAAGAGGCGACAATAACCCTCAAGGTCCACCTCCAGCCCCGGGCCTCCCGGAATGGAATCGATGGGGTGCAGGGGGATGCCCTCAAACTCAGGGTAACCGCCCCGCCCTTGGAGGGGCGGGCCAACAAGGCCTTAAAGAAGCTCCTCGCCGAGCACCTGGGTATCCCACCCGCCCAGATAGCCATCATCACCGGCCAGCGCTCCCGGGAAAAACTCGTACGGTTCTCCGGCATCTCCAGGGCGGAGGTCGAAAGGGCCTTGGGTATCCCCCTCCCGGCTCCATGAAGCGCATTTTCTTCTTTGTTCTCGTATCTCTCATCCTTTCGGTACCGGAACTGCTCTCTGCCGCATCGTGGCTTGAGTTCCGCTCAGCGCATTTCATCATGAAATACCAGAAGCCGGAGCGCAAGATGGCCGCCTACCTCCTGCAACACGCCGAGGAGACCAGAGAGGCAATCCTGCGCGATATCGGCCATACCCCCCCTCCCCCCACCGTGATCTATCTCGCCCCCACCTGGGACCAGTTCCAGGAGGCGCAGCCCGGAAGCGAACCCCCCACCTGGGCTGCCGGGACGGCCTATCCCGCTCGCAACCTCATCTGCCTCAGGTCGCCCCGCGGGATGAAGGGAGGACGGACAGACATCGAGGAGGTCCTCCGGCACGAATACACCCACCTCGCCTTGGCGAGGGCCCTACGAGGCAACGAGGCCCCCCGGTGGCTCGACGAGGGGTTCACCATGCTCCAGACCAAAAGGTGGAACCTTTCGCGAACCTATTGCCTGAGCAGGGGGGTCTTGAGCAAATCTCTCATACCATTAGAAAAATTGACAGACGGCTTTCCGCACGATCAGGACCAGGCCCAGCTCGCCTATGCAGAGAGCCTCAGCTTTGTGGGCTTTATCAAAAACGAGCACGGACCCCAGGCCCTCCCCCGTTTCATTAGAGGGATGGCCAATGGCCTCGATGCGGACACTGCCCTGAGGATAGCAACCGGGCTAGGACTGAGACATCTGGAGCGGCGGTGGAAGGCGGAGCTGAAAAAGAGGTACAGCTGGATCCCCATCGTCACCAGCTTCTTCTCCCTCTGGTTTTTGGCAAGCCTCCTCTTTTTGATCGGCTACTGGCTCAAGCGCAGGAGGGCGAAGAGGACCTTGGCGCAGTGGGAGGATGAGGAGGCCCTCGCGGATAATTCCCATCCCCCGAGGTCCTCTCAAAGCTGACGAGAGGAGCCTTACCTCCCCAGCCACCGGTCTCGCCATGACGAATACCGTTAATTGTAATCGATTCGCAAACTGGTCCCTAAAGAGTACTCCAACAAATCCGAGGCATGGTCCCCGTCGGTCTCGCGGTCAAACTGCATGCGAATCTGGTACAACTCCCTGCCGGCCGCATGCCATTCCCTGACAGATCGGGTGATATCGAGGCTGGGCCCTGGCGGACCGCCGTTATAAATATTGTCCCCTGACCCTGCGCGGGAATAATCGGATGCATCCAGTGTCCCATACGGGGTCGGAATTATCTGGAAGTTGCCTAAATCCTCAAAGGGGTGTCCAGCAAAAACAAGGGAACCGGAAAGGTTTAACTGTGCTAAAACGATGGTAGCCTCCCGCGGTATGCCGGAGATGTCAAATGAGGCAAATCCCTGTCTCGCATAATTATCACGATCATCACCTAACCAGGGGTTCCCATGATAGACCTTCTGGCCGGGTCGTTCAGGGGCCATGACAAAGCCACCATTGCGCAGAGGGAGGATTACCTTCTCGTTGAGGTGGGCACGCGGTGGCGGCTGCGATAGAACCGGTCGGTCTGAAATCGAAAAAGTGCTATCGCTCTCATCCTGGGTAGTCCCCCTTATCTCCCTGATCCTGACCTTATAATCAGGACCCGGCTCAAGGGTGGTGAGCACGCGCCAGGAATAGCTCCTGGTGACTCTTCTCTCCCGAGATCGAGCATCACGTGGTGGAATGCCGATTGTCAACACCCTGTCTCCCCCTTTGAGCAACTCTATCATGACTTGGTCAACGCGGTCACTGATCCAGGAGATGTGGTAGGTCCTTTCCCTGTCCCACACCTCCCCGCCGTTTGGGGTACGGATCGTCAACGATTTCAATCGCAAATGCTCGCCTAAGAGTTCCCCTGACCTGTGAAGCCGTGGATCATCCGCATACGTCGAGGACACAAGAAAGGATAACACGAAGATCATGATACCGCCGATCATGAGCAGGACAATAAGCCGTTTCATCCGACCCTCATGGAATAAAAGTCTTCACTGTTCGTTATTGTCTTTTTGATAAATCGTGTGCCACTGTCTCGAATCTCGAACGATAGAACGCCCCCCTTCGATATGGGGGGCGTTCTATTGCAATCTGCTATGAGAGGAAGTACTTTCACGCTAAATATGCCTTTCAAACGTGTACTCCCTGATCCGATTGCACGAGTAATGGGCCTTAAAGACAATGCGGTAATCTCCGGAAAAAAGTCTGTAAATCAACACGTTAGCTGTCGTGGTAGTCGCTGGCGAGGTAACCTCAAAGGATTGACCGCTCGGCATAATGTTATCCCACGACCCAGGGGGAGTACCTTGAAGACGATATACGGTGATCTGAAGCTTATGAGGTTTCACCCCTGACGCGGCATACGTCCACGAGAGCTGTAGCTGGGCAAAGCCGACGGTTCCGCCAGAGGCCCCAACAATTTGACAATTGGTAATAGCCGCTATAACTAAACAAGCTTCCACGGGTTTGTCAAATTTGTAAGAAGGGGATATGGCCTTTTTTGGGGTCCTTTGCTTTGCCACCACCATCTTTGCAGGAGACAATGTCTCATGGGACAACGCCGGTGTCACCTGCACCACGACGAATAGCATTGTTACTACCATAATGATGACCTTTGTGTGATTGACTCTTTTCATTCTTCCAACCTCCTTTCATGTTTTATCTAGTAAGTCCCCTAAAACCCAAAAAGGTTCAAAGAGAATTGTTAAAACGCGAGGGGAGGCTTGTGCTTCAGCATCTTATCAGCATGTGGAGAGCGAGATGAGCTACTGAAATAGAGGGGGTCGAAAAGGGAAAAACCTCCCAAGGGCGCAAGACCCCTCCGAGGCTTTGTAAGAGGTACCTTCCGGAAAGCTCTTTTCATGGTATCCTCCAGAAGGTTAGCGGTTAGATTGTTACGTTATTGATGCCGGTAAGAAACTTAACGAAATTATTAACTTAATACTTATCTATGTCAAGGGAAAAAATATCCGGCTGCCTTTTCAACCGATAGGAGGTTTTTAAACCCCTACTTAAACAGCCCCATCTGACACTGGACCACCTTGATCCCCAGTTCATTGAGGAGCTTGCCCAGTTCTCGTTTGGGGATTGCGTATTCCTCGGCGATCCGAAAGCAGACCGCACAGGGGAGACGGCCGTCTTGAGCCCGCTGCTTGACGGCCTCGATTACCTTCTCTCGCTCCATCGCTCCTCCTGAAAGGGGGTCTCAGATTCCGATGCTCGCCCCCCCATCGAGGAATATCACCTGCCCGGTGATGTAGTCCGCCTCATCGCTGGCCAGAAAGAGGTGCAGATTGGCCACCTCCTCCGGTAACCCCATTCGGCTGAGGGGAATCCTCTGCAGGGCGACTTCCTTGATCTTGTCGGGTATGGCCTCGGTCATGAGGGTGGCGATGAACCCCGGCGCGATGCAGTTCACCGTAATGTTCGACCGCGCATACTCCAAGGCCAGGGTGCGGGTCAGACCGATAATCCCTGACTTGCTGGCGGAGTAATTGACCTGTCCCATATTCCCCCTCACCACCACCGATGCCGTGCTGATGATCTTCCCGTACTTCTGTTTTCTCATGGGGCGATAGGCGGCCTGAGAACAGAGAAACGTACCCTTCAAGTTGACATCCAGCACGAAATCCCACTCCTCCTCCGACATCCTGGCGCACAAATTGTCCCGGGTAACCCCGGCGTTGTTGATAAGGATATCCAGTCGACCGAACTCCTGGATCACCTGGTCGATCATACCGCTCACCTCATCCCCCTTGCGCACATCCACCTGGGAGAATATCGCCTTGCCACCCTGCACGGTGATCTCTGCCATGACCTCCTGGGCCCCCTCGGGAACGACATCAGCGATGGCGACCAGGGCGCCTTCCGCAGCGAACCGCTTGGCTACCGTCGCCCCGATGCCGCTGCCTCCTCCGGTAACCAAGGCTACCTTGTCCTTCAATCTCATCATGTACCTCCTGTTCTTCTGAGGGATACCAGACTCTATGGCACAAATAGGAAGAAAAATCAAGGGGCTAAAGCTTTTTCATCCTTGCATTTGCCCCCGCAATGGTGTATGAAACGGAAAGCAAAAAATCTTTTACAGAGGATGACAGGCATGAAAAGCAAATTCAGATGGCGCCTCGTGCTTATCCTCTTTGTCCTCATCGGCGCCTTGATCTATTGCTTCCCCACCCTGGTGAAGGAGACCCCCGACTGGTGGCCGCAGTTCTTCCCCCAGGATAAGATCCATCTCGGTCTTGACCTGCAAGGGGGGATGCACCTGATCCTGGAGGTGGAAACCGCAAAGGCGGTGGAGAGCGCTGTCGAGCGAATCAAGAACGACCTGAAGGCCGACCTCAAGAAGGAACAAATATTCTCCACCTACCTTGACCGAGTCCAGGGGAATAAAATAGAGGTGGTCCTCTTGAACCCCGAGGTGAAGGAGAAATTCGACGTCTACCGCAAAGAAAAATACCCTCTCTTAACAGAGATAGAGTCCACACAGGAAGGCGACAGGGTCAAGGTACTCTTGGAATTGGAACCCCGGTACCGGGAGGATCTGGAGCAGTCCGCCGTCGATCAGGCCCTGGAGACCATCCGCAACAGGATCGATCAGTTTGGGGTTTCGGAGCCCGAGATCGCCCGACAGGGGAAAGACAGGATCTTGATCCAACTCCCCGGTATTGACGACCCCCAGCGGGCCAAGGAACTCCTCGGCAAGACCGCCCTCCTGGAGTTTAAGCTCGTGGATGAGGATTACAGCCTACAGAAGGCCCTTGGCGGGGACATGCCTTTCGGTGACGTAATCCTCTATCAAAAGGTGGAGGACCCCAAGACCGGTGCCGTTCGTAGGATTCCCTATTTGATACAAGACAAGACCCTCATGACCGGTGACGCCTTGAAGGATGCCCGGGTCAGTTTCGATCAGAACAATATGCCCTATATCGCCCTCAGCCTGAATCCCGCGGGGGCCAGGAATTTCGACCGCCTCACCGCCGAAAACGTGGGGAGGAAGCTCGCCATCATCCTCGACGACAATGTCTACTCTGCCCCCGTCATCAGGCAGCGCATCAGCGGCGGTGAGGCGGTGATTGAGGGACGTTTTACCCTCGACGAGGCCAAAGACCTGGCTATCATACTGCGCGCCGGTTCCCTCCCGGCCCCGGTCCAAATCCTCGAAGAGAGGACCGTGGGCCCCTCGTTGGGACAGGACTCCATCAACAAGGGGATCAAATCCATCATCATCGGGGGGATCTTGGTGGTCATTTTCATGATCATCTATTACCAATTAGCGGGTGTCGTGGCTGACCTGGCCCTCATCATGAACCTGATTATAATCATAGGGGTCCTGGCCGCGTTTAGGGGCACCCTCACCCTCCCCGGTATCGCCGGCCTGGTCCTGACCGTCGGTATGGCGGTGGATGCCAACGTGTTGATCTTCGAGCGGATCAGGGAAGAGGTGCGGTTGGGCAAGCCGCCGCGGGCGGCCCTGGAGACAGGGTATGCCAAGGCCTTTTTGACCATCATGGATGCCAACGTCACCACCTTCATCGCCGCCCTCGTCCTGCTCCAGTTCGGCACCGGACCCATTAAGGGGTTCGCCGTCACCCTGAGCATCGGGATCGCGGCCAGCATGTTTACGGCCATCGTCGTCACCAGGTTCGTCTTCGACCTCGTCCTAAGCAAGGTGCGGGTCAAACGCTTGAGCATATGAAGGACTGAATAACGATGAAGATTATTAAATCGGGGACCACGATCGATTTCATGGGGAAACGCGGGGGTGCCTTTATCATATCGGGCATCCTGATTATCGCCGCCATCGTCTCCCTGATCGCGCACGGCGGCCCCAATTACGGCATCGATTTCGCCGGTGGCACCGTGATCCAGGTACGATTCTCACAAGCGGTAAACCCCGCTGATATACGGGAGAGCCTCAAAGACGCGGGGCTCGCGGGGACGGTCCAGCGCTTTGGGGCCGAAGGGGTAGGGGAATATCTCATCCGCCTGCAAACAACCTCCTCCGACTTGGAAGGACTCTCAGCGACAATCAATGACGCCCTGGCCAAGCGGTTCGGGGGAGAAACCTTCGAGATCAGGCGCACGGAGATGGTCGGGCCGAAGGTAGGGAAGGATCTGCGCACAAAGGGACTCCAGGCCATCATCTTCGCCCTGATCGGGATACTCATCTATATCAGTTGGCGCTTTAAATTCCGGTTTGCCGTGGGGGCGGTGGCGGCCATCGCCCATGACGTCCTCATCACCATCGGGGTATTCTCCCTCACTAACAAAGAATTCTCCCTCCCCGTATTGGCGGCCTTATTGACCATTGTTGGATATTCCCTCAACGATACGATCGTAGTCTATGATCGCATCAGGGAAAATATGGGGCGGATGAGGAGAGAAGTCTTTGAAAGAACCGTCAATATAAGTGTCAACGAAACCCTCAGTCGAACGATATTGACCTCCGGTACCACCTTGATCGTGGTCCTCGTCCTCTTCCTCATGGGCGGGGGTGTGATCCACGACTTTACCTTCGCCCTCCTGATCGGGGTCATCGTCGGCACCTATTCCTCTATCTTCGTGGCCAGTCCCCTGGTGGTTATGTGGGAAAAGAGGTTTCCCGCAAAGGGGGAAAAGAGGAGAAGGTAAAGAAACAGCGTGGGAAAATGGCGTTGTTGATCAGCGGGGGGAGGGTGGTCGACCCCCTCCTTGAGCTCGATGAACCCCTCGACATCCTCATCGAAGGGGGGCGTATCAGCCGGATTGCCCCCCGTATTGAGAAAGAAGGTGTCCCCCTGCTGGAGGCCCGAGGCAAGGTGGTGGTCCCCGGCCTCATCGACATGCATTGCCACCTCCGGGACTTCAACGAGGCCCACAAGGAGACCATCGCCACCGGGACCAGGGCGGCCGCCCTCGGTGGCTATACGGCCGTCGTCTGCGAGCCCAACACCGATCCCCCTATCGATACCCTCGAAAACCTGAACCGGTGGATCAACACGGCCCAGGGGAATGGATGCGTCAACCTCCACACCAAGGTCTGCATCAGCAAGGGAAGAAAAGGAGAGAAGCTCACCAATCTCAAGGCCCTCATACGCAGGCCCTGGGTGGTGGCCGCCACCGATGACGGAAATCCGGTAGTGAACGACCAGGTGATGGCCCGGGCCTTTGCCAAGGCCCGAGAGTACGAACTCCTCCTGACCCCCCACTGCGAGGAGTCCCCGGATACCGTCCAGGCCTTTCGGAGGAATAACCCCCTCATCCCCCTCCCGGATGCAATCGCCTTTTATAAAAGGGAACCACACTATGTGGCCAGGGACCTCGGGCTGGCCGAGAAGGCCGGCTGGCGGGTCCACATCTGCCATGTGAGCATGGCCGAATCACTCGACTTGATCAGGCGGGCCCGGGCCCGATGGATACCGGTCACCTGCGAGGCCACCCCCCACCATCTCACTTTAACGGAGGAGGATGCGAAGAAATACGGTCCCGATGCCAAGGTCAATCCGCCGCTGCGAACCAAGGAGGACGTCGAGGCCCTGAGGCAGGGGCTGCGGGACGGTACTATTGATGTCATCGCCTCAGACCATGCGCCCCATACACCTGAGGAGAAGGCCCGGGGGTGGGAAGAGGCCCCCATGGGGGTCATCGGCCTGGAGACGACCTTGGGGGTGGTCCTCACCACGTTGGTGCACCCCGGCATCATAACCTTGTCCGAAGCGATAGAACGGATGTCCCCAAACCCCGCCCGGATACTGGGCCTGCCGGGCGGCTCCCTGGCGGTGGGCAAACCCGCCGATATCACCATCATCGATATGGACAAAAAGTGGGTGGTCGATCCCCACACCTTCGCCTCCAAGGGGCGCAACACACCCTTTAAGGGGTGGAAATTAAGGGGCAAGGCCTACGCCACGATCGTAGGGGGAAAGGTGGTGATGCGGGAGGGAGAAATCCTGGTATAGCATTCGTCTTCAGCTCCTCGTTATTATATCTTCTCCTCTATGATACCCAGACAACCCGCTGTGGGTATTCTTGTATCCCGCCCTCGCCCTCGAACACGAATGATCTCCCTGCTTTGATATTTCCCCAGAAAAAGAATATATTCAATGAGAGGCGCATATATGCGCAGCAAAAGACTGTATATTCCAATCATAACAATACTTGCCACAATCCTCACGCTTTTGGTCTTGCTGGGCATCTTCACGCTCAGAAACCTCGGCAGAGACCAGGTGCGGATGGAGGAGTCGCTTTTGAGGGATGGCCTTATTGTGCTCAGGGGCCTCGAGGCATCCTTCCGATCCGGTATGCGGGGAATGATGAGAAGCAAAGATAACTTCCAGTGGCTCATGTTACAGATCTCCGATCTCACTGATATCCGATTCGTTGGTCTCGTCGATGAAAAGGGTACTATTATCGCCCATAGCGACGACGCGTTGATTGGCAGCACGTATCCCCAGATGGATAACCTCAGGAACCTCATCGCCCGAGACGAACCACAGCACTGGTTCGCAACGGACGGATCATTTGTGGTCGCCAAGCGTTTTCAACCGCTACGCTCTCCCCGCGGGAGGGTGGGCGGGATGCGTGGCCCCATGCGTCCTCTGTCCGGAATGGGGGGTACCATCTCCGATTCGGCCCTCCCCGATAAGACCTATGCCGTCCTCGGCCTCGATACCAGGATATTCGTGGAGGAGCGCAAGGAAGACATCCGCTATGCCCTCATGATGGGGTTGATCCTCCTTGTCCTAGGAAGCGCAAGCCTTTATTTTATCTATCTCGTCCAGAACTACCATCTCGTAAACAAGACCCTCAATACGATGACAACGTATGCCACGAACGTGGTGGGAAATATGCCCGATGGGCTCATCTCCATCGATGCAGAGGGTGAAATTATCACCGTGAACAACAGGGTGAGGGAGATATTCGGCCTCAGGGGGGCATCGGATCAGCGCAGGGAACTTAAAAAAAAGTTCCTCCCGTTTGCAACACCCCTGCTCGACTCCCTCCGGCAGAACAGGATAGTCCTTGAGCAAGAGATGGAGTATCCCCACAAAAAGGGAGGATCCATCCCCCTTGCCGTCAGCGCCGCTAGACTTATCTCCGAAGATGAAGAAGATCTGGGCACCGTATTCATACTGAGGGATCTCAGAGAGATCAAGGCGTTGCAGGAAAGGGTCACGAGGAGTGAACGCCTCGCTGCCCTCGGAAGCTTGGCTGCAGGGGTTGCCCACGAGATCAGGAACCCTCTCAGTTCCATCAAAGGCTTTGCCCAGTTCTTCCTGAAAAAGAATCCGCCGGGGACCACGGATCACAAATACAGCGAGGTTATGATCCAGGAGGTGGAGAGGCTCGACAGGGTGATCGCAAACCTCCTCGATTATGCGAACCCCAAGGAGCCTGCTCAGGAACAGACCGCTCTTGCCGACATCATCAATCGGAGCATTGCGTTGATCACCGATGACGCCAAAGCGAAAAAGGTCGATGTGACCGTGGAGATAGAGGAAAACATCCCTCCCGTGAAGGTGGACAGGGATCAAATAACCCAGGTATTGCTGAACATAGCATTAAACGGCCTAGATGCCATGAAACAAGGAGGGAAACTGGCCATCCGCTGCTTCATGGACGATGAGAGAAAGTTCGTCATCATAGAGGTCGAAGATACAGGCCATGGCATCCCTGAAGAGGAGCTGCCGAGGATCTTCAATCCTTTTTATACCACCAAAAAAACGGGCACCGGGCTTGGACTCGCCATAGCCCATCGGATAGTAGAAAATCACAAAGGAACGCTGTCAGTCAAGGACACCGGTGGATCGGGAACGACGTTTCGCATAACAGTGCCCGGTTCATAGGGAGAACGCATGACCCTCAAGACCATCCTCATTGTTGATGACGAGAAAAGCCATCGGCTGATGCTCAGGGCCCATTTGGAAGGTGAAGGCTTCCAGATCGTGGAGGCATCCGATGGGCACGAGGCTGTGGATCGGGTCAATGAGAGATCGTTCGACCTTGTCCTCATGGACATCAGGATGCCCACCATGGATGGGATAGAGGCCCTGAAACAAATTAAAGAGACAACTGCCGCAACGCCGGTCATCATGATGACCGCCTATGGCTCCATCAAATCAGCAGTGGAGGCGCTGAAAACAGGGGCCGCAGACTACCTGACCAAGCCCCTGGACATGGATGAGCTCATCTTTAAGGCAAAGAAGGCCCTGTACTACCGTCAACTGGAAGAAGAAAACATCTTGCAAAAAGAGAGACTCGGGATCAAGTTCGACTTCTCCAGTATTATCGGGACGAGCCCCGCAATGAAAAAGCTGTTTGAAACACTCACTATGGCGGCACCAACAGAGGCCACCGTACTGCTCCTCGGAGAGAGCGGAACCGGGAAGGAGCTGGTGGCAAACGCCATTCACCAAAATAGCCCGCGCACAGACAAACCGTACGTCAAGGTCAACTGTGCCGCCTTGCCCGAGCCGCTTCTGGAGAGTGAGCTCTTCGGCCACGAGAAGGGGGCCTTTACCGGCGCCATAGAAAAAAAGAAGGGGAGGTTTGAGCGTGCTGATGGCGGTACGCTCTTTCTGGATGAGATAGGCGAAATGTCCCCCCCTACCCAAACCAAGATACTCAGGGTCCTGCAGGAGAGGGAGTTTGAGGCGGTCGGCGGCACCAAGACGATCAAGGTGGATGTAAGGATCATCGCCGCCACCAACAAGGATCTGGCGGAGGAAGTAAAAAAGGGGGGGTTCAGGGAGGACCTCTACTATCGGCTCAATGTCGTCCCCATCACCATCCCCCCCCTGAGGGAGCACCCTGAAGACATCCCGCTTCTCGCAGAACACTTTCTTCGAATCTACAGCGAAAAAAACAAACGGGTCATCAAGGGTTTCGATCCGGGGGTGATGGATGCCTTCATAAACTACACGTGGCCCGGAAATGTACGGGAGCTTGAAAACATCGTGGAGCGGACGGTTATCATGTCCAGGGAGAATACTATAACGCTGGGAGATCTCCCCCCCGGCATTGCAGCTCCGCAGGGGGAGAGAAATCGAACACCCCCTCCCACGTCCCTGCGAGATGTGGAGCGCGAAACCATCCTGAATACCCTCCACCAGACAGGGGGAAACCGAACACATGCTGCTCAGATTCTGGGGATAACGAGAAAGACCCTCCAAAACAAGATCAAGGAATACGGCCTCGATGTATGATGAGGTGGTGCATAAAAATTTCCCATATTTGACGCAAAAACCTGATCTACTGAGAAAAAAATATGCAATAGGATCGCTTCTCTTCCCTCCACCAAAATCATAGCAAAATAAAATACTTGTAAATTCAATAGGTTGTAAAATTTTACACGCATGGCCTCCTTTGGCACAAGCGTTGCTATTACACTATTGAAAGAAAAATAAAAGGAGGTTTGATTATGAAAAAGGTAGTAATTGGATTGGTAGTCGCTGTAGCGGTGGGGTTGATTGCACTCCCCTTTGCCGTTGCCGGTCCGGGAGGCAAGGGTGGAAACTTCGGTGGCCCTGGCTATGGCCCGAACTCCGGAATCTGCCGGGGGGGTGCTCAGGTGAGTCAGTTGACTCCCGAGCAGGCCCAGAAGATCGATCAGCTTCGCCAGAAACACTGGGAGGAGACCAAGGGGCTCCGGGCGGATTTGTTTACCAAGCGTCAGGAGCTCAGAGGACTCTCTATCCAGACAAACCCTGATGCAAAGGCCATTGAAAAGCTGCAAAAGGAGGTCTTTACCTTACAGCAAAAGCTTCAGGAACAGAACTTCGCCTTTCGTCAGGAGATGAACAAGATCGCCCCAGGGTATTGCGGCGGATTCGGGAAGGGATACGGCCAAGGAAGAGGCCGCACTAGTTATGGTCCCGGTCCCCGGGGGGGCGGATCCTGTTGGAGGCAGTAACCGACAGTAACTGCGTTCAGGGGGAAGGCCTTGTGCCTTCCCCCAACCCTTCCCTAAAATCTTGTGGCAGACCTCCCTCAATAGATCCTCCTGCCTTTTGTATGTTCTATTAAAAGAGCTTGAAACCTTAGGCCAGGACCAGACGGTCCTGAGGCGTGACCACCACCTCAGCAATGATGCGGGCGTCCTTCACCCCCTGCTCCTGCAAGAAGCGCAGGATGCCCTCCGTGACCTCCGCCGGTACTGCGATGAGCAGTCCGCCGGAGGTCTGAGCGTCGTAGAGGATATCGAGCTGAGCAGGGGACAGCCCCTCCCCGCCCACTACCTTTGGTCCATAGAACTCCCTGTTGCGGGAGGTGCCGGCAGGGACCAGCCCCATGCCGGCGTACTCCTCCGTCCCCGGTAAGATGGGGACGGCATCCACGAAGACCTTGATGCCGATTTCATCCCCGAGCATCTCACTGAGATGGCCCAAGAGGCCGAAGCCGGTGACGTCCGTGCAGGCGTGAACCTGAAATCCCTTTATCACCTCCGCCGCCCACCGATTGAGGGTAGCCATGACCTCCACCGCCCCCTGCACCGACTCCGGGGATGCCAGCCCCCCCTTCTGGGCCGTGTTGATGATCCCTGTGCCCAGGGGCTTGGTGAGGATGATCCGGTCACCGACCTGAGCACCCGTATTGGTGAGGAACGCATCGGGGTGGACCAGGCCGGTTACGGCCAGCCCGTACTTCAGCTCATCATCCTCGATGGAGTGCCCGCCAACCAGGACCACCTCTGCCTCTCTCATCTTGTCCAGACCACCCCGGAGGATTTCCCGGAGGACCTCTATCTCCATCGACTGTATGGGAAAGGCCACCAGGTTCATGGCGGTGATGGGTGTCCCCCCCATGGCATAGACATCGCTGAGGGCATTGGCCGCCGCGATCTGGCCGAAGGCATAGGGGTCGTCCACAATGGGGGTGAAGAAATCGACGGTCTGCACCAGGGCCAGGTCATCGCTGACCTTGTAGACCCCGGCATCGTCGGGGTGCTCGATTCCCACCAGGAGGTTCGGGTGGCTCATGAGCGGCAACCCGCAGAGGGCTTGGTCCAGGTCCCCCGGACCCAGCTTGGAGGCTCAGCCGGCCCCCTTGACCGTGGTCGTGAGCCTGATTTCTTTTTTAGAGGCCATCCTGCTCCCTTTGTATGGAAAAATTAAGTTCCCGTACCATCCATCTCGTAGGGATTAATAGTAGATCAAGGATCTCTCTAAATCAAATAGAAAAATCCGATACTAGGAAAGATTAGGTGGGGCATACCGTTATACGCGAGCGCGGATCATTCTGACCGCCGCTCAAAAATCTCGCGGCTTGGCCAGAGTCTCCCTGACCTTGATCTGGAAAAAGTTGTTCGAGGAGTTGGCCCGGATGACGGCGACGGTATCGGCCCCCCTCCCCGTCCCGGCCACGGCGACGCAGTCCTCGCAGGGGATCAGGTCGGCATCGGCGGCCATGGCCGCGATCTCCACACAGACCTTCACCCCCTGCCCGAACATCCTGAGGGTATTGGCCACCAGGTCCTGCTGGGAGTAGAATTGCACGGACCGAATGGCCGTGCCCAGGTTCCGCAAAACCATGGTCCCCGTATAGACCGTGCCACCGAGCTGTTCGATCTGTGCCTTTTTTTCCTGTTCGAATTCCTGTCCCCCCTCTTCGGAAAAACCGGTGTTGTGGCTCACCACGACGAGCGCAATCCCCTTCCCCTCCAGAAGCTTGGCCGCCTGCAGGCCCGTATCCCCCCACGTAGAGGCCACCACCATATGGCGGATACCCCTCTTGTCGGCCTCCTCCACGGCGATCCTGAGGGCTGCTTCTGTATTGTGTTCTCCTGCACGATCAAAGTACATCCCCTCACCTCCTGATCATTCGACATCCAGGTGTTTATCGATCGCCTCCATAATAATAATCGATTCTTTCTTGTTCCCGAACACACCGACCCTAATCTTCACGATGGTCGTCTCTTCCGCCTCTCGTTTCACCTTGATATGTACAGGAGTATCATTGGCGCGTTTTGCCTTGATGGTGCCGCTAATGCCGTCCTTAATCGTTTCTTCAACCGTGATGTCCAAATCCTGCAATGCCTGTAATGCTGCCGCCCATACGGCGTCATAAGGACAAGGATACTCTATCTTCAAATCACCGGTCACATAGGCATAGGTGGCAACGCCAATCCCGGCGCCAGCAACGGCGGCGATTACGGCGGCACATCCGCAGGTCATAACCAACAATGCCATCGGCAGGATAAGCTTGGCTGATTTTATCATTCACCCCTCCTTATGATCTTCAGTGCACCACAACAGCCCATGATACAACAAGGGACCATCTTCTTATATCAATAGCAGATTTTTGCCCCTTTTGAAAGTCACCTTTTTAGCCCCCTGAGGGATTCTGCGTCATCCTCTTCTCTCGCTTGATCACCTTTCATTGCCAACAGAGACGAAACATGGTACCATCCCCCCTCTGCAAGGGGGATCAAGAATGGGTCCGAAAGCGGTTGCCGAAGCAATCTACCTGATAGGTGGTCCCGATATAACCGATCCGAGGGACTGTGCGGTCTATCTTATTGACCTGGGAGACCTGATCCTGATCGACACCGGGGCAGGTCCCAGCTACGCAGAGATCGCCCGCAACATCGAATACCTTGGTATCGACCCGGCAAAGCTCACGGCAATGATCCTTACCCACTGCCACATCGATCACATCGGCGGGGCACCGAGGCTCCGCGATGCCTTTGGATGCCGGATCATCATGCACCAAATCGACGCCGACCCCGTGGAGGAGGGGGACGAAGGGCGGACGGCGGCATCCTGGTATAACTTTTCCTTCCCGCCCATGCCGGTGGACGTCAAACTAGCGAAAAAGGAAGAGCGCCTCCGCTTCGGCGATCAGGAGATTATCTGCCTTCATACCCCCGGTCACACCCCCGGCTCCATCTCCGTCTACCTGGACCGGGGAGGAAAAAGAATCCTCTTCGGACAAGACATCCATGGCCCCTTCTCCGAGGAGTTCGGCTCCGATCTGGCGGCCTGGCGCAGGTCCATGGAAAGGCTCCTGGCCCTGGAGGCGAACATCCTCTGCGGGGGGCACTTCGGGGTCTTCCAGCCCAAGGAGCGCGTCGCCGCATATATCAGGCACTATCTGGAGGAATACCAAGAAGCATAGGAGGTAAAAGCGACGGGCAAAACGCCCGGCGACAAAGGGGACGGTATCGATTGAACACAGAGGAACACTATCGCAGACTGGAGCGCATGTACGCTGCGGCGCCCGTGAACAATTACTTCGCCCCCTCTATGCACGTGAGCGAGGGACAGGCCGACGTAACCATCACGGCGCGACCGGATTTCTTCCACGCCGCCAATGCGGTACATGGTTTGGTGTATTTTAAGATGCTCGACGATGCCGCCTTTTTCGCCGTTAGCTCCTTGGTCCCCGACGTATTCGTGCTCACCGTATCCTTCAATATCTACCTGACGCGCCCCGTATCGGCGGGCGAACTGAAGGCAACCGGCCTCGTTGTCCATCGTTCACAGCGGCTGTTCATCGCGGAGTCCGAGCTGCTGAATGCCGAGGGTCAGGAGATCGCGCGAGGCAGCGGCACCT
>Ga0307422_1000492_pt1 | contig 22021 bp, 17 predicted proteins | sample SalMarWE160290MG_FD_202153 | JGI IMG/M metagenome (GOLD analysis project Ga0307422, IMG submission 202153) | Salt marsh sediment microbial communities from the Plum Island Ecosystem LTER, Massachusetts, United States - WE1602-90 | ecosystem: Environmental > Aquatic > Marine > Intertidal zone >...
ATTGAAAGCATTAAAGATCTTCTTACTTATGAAACAAATCCAAAAAAAAGAAGGAGCATTTACTTAATTTTGAAAGATTCCATTCCTAAATTTCTCCACTCGGGGAATCTTTCGGCTCTATACCAAACAAAGAATTTTATCGAAAACCAGAAAGAAAGTAAAAGTGAATTCATGGAAGTGTTAAATGGAATAAAAAAAATCATAACTTCCAAAGCTGCTTTGCAACTATACATTCACGCCTTAACATCTTCCACCTTAAACAGGATAAAAAGAGAAGCAGCTGAACTGATCGAGTACACAGGAATCGCGGCGGCAGATGATTTAATAAACGAATTAGAAATTACAAGTGATTATCTCGTAAAAGACTTGATAATTTCTTTATTGAAAAAAATTTTTGCTGAACATAAAAAAGAACTTGAAGTACGTCTTGTTAATTCTACCGGTAAAACATTCTCGGCTCTGCTGCTCATAGTAAAAAAGTTAAAAGATGTCTATTTTTTGCCTTGCTTGAAGGAACTTCTGAAGAAAAAAAATTTACCTCAAATCAAAGAGGTTCTCTTTTCACTGTTATCAAGAAAAGATATAATCGCTTACCTGGATCATCCCGACCCCTCTGTTAGGATTACTGCTCTTGAAAGATTAAAAGCAATATGGACTCCCGAAGAATTCGAGATCATCCGTGAAAAAATAATTACTAAAAAATTCTGGCGTCTCCCTATGGAAGAAATTAAAGCTCTTCTGAAATTACTCTCCACTCTTAAAACCGATGATACAATAAAAATCTTTAACTCAATACTACGTAAAAGACATTTTTTTAGAGAAAAAATATACGAAATCAAGAAAATTGCTATTGAAGCTCTATCGGATATTAATGACGAAAAAGCTACCGAACTTATATCGAGATTCAAGCGCTCTAGAATTTTAAAAGAAAAAGTAGCGGAAATTTTAAAAAAATATGAAACAGAGTGATATAAGAAACCTTATACTTTATTTTTCCTCGTCAATACATATAGCAAAGGTCTTTCAGACAAAAAGCCAGACTCTCTATCAACACGCTAAAAAAATGCATCAATTCCTATCGGACCTTTTTAAAGAATTGAAAAAAATAGAATTGTCATTATCAGCCAATCATCTTTTTTTCAATAATGAGAGAGCAAGCGTCGAAATGGGAATAGTAGGGAGATACAGATCTCTAATTCACGATTTAAAAACCTTATCGATAGGTTCAATCATATTCACCGAGTTACCTGAACTCGAGGAAATTGTTTCCTTCCTGTGCTGTGTCGGCTTGAACCTCGCCACCACAAAACATTCTTTCGATGAAATTTCCGAGTGCTTGAAAAAGGAAGAAGTTAAATCCATAAGAATAACCCGAATAGAAAATTCGGATCAGATAGATGGAATACTGCGCTCTATAAGAAAAGAAGCTCTCTCAAGTCTTCTCGACTCGATAAGTTATTTAAAAAAAATCACCTTGGAAGAAGAAGCTAATATCTTTGAGGCACGGCAAATAATAAGAAAATTCACCGAGCTTCTTTTTCAAGAAAGAAGCTATTTAATCGCTCTAACCATAATCAAAGATATCGGTTCATATACCTTTAATCATTCTGCAAATGTTTGTATACTCGCGATTGCTATGGGTATCGAACTTGGGCTTTCCAGAAAAGACTTGCTTGAACTGGGAATAGCGGCATTGTTTCACGACCTTGGGAAAATAGATATTCCCGGAGATATTTTAAACAAACCCGATACATTAACGAATATCGAATACGAGAAAATCAAGCAGCATCCTTACCTTTCAGCCGAAAGGATAATCTTTCTGAAAGGAATAGAAGAAGTGCCTGTCTTTGCTCTCCGTGGTGTACTCGAACATCATCTCGACTACTCCGGCGCCGGATATCCTGATCTCAGTACAAAAAAGCCAACTCTTTTTGCTCGTATCATTCGAATAGTAGATTCTTACGATGCTATGACAACACCCAGAATTTACCAGAATGTAAGAAGTCCTTTCGAAGCTCTTAAATATATAATAAAAAGTAAAGATATTTATGATCCTAACCTGGTTAAAGTATTTCTTGATATAATGGGAATATATCCCCCTGGAACGATAGTTCTGCTAAAAGGAAATTTAAAAGGAGTTATGGTTTCTGAAAATGAAGTTGCAGTGGTAAAGAAAGGGAAAATCTCGAAAAGTATACCGAAAGAAACAACGATTATAAAGGCGCTATCCCCTAACGATGTAGATTTTGAAGTGGCTTCCATATTGACAGCCATAGCCCTGGACGAAAAAACTTAAATCCCTTACAGAAACAGAAGACAAATGGTTAAATTGTACTCCCCAATCCCATTCTGTTTTTCACTATTTGATTATTTTTTTAATTTAACTATTTAACTTTACCCGCCACAGATTACACCTTGAACGGTCGTTCCTCCCTACCCCGATACAGTCATACTTCCCTACGGGGCAGGCCCAATGGAATAGAAGTTACCGCATGATGAGCTTCTATTCCACAGGTCAGGCAAATTATCACAAGATTTTTTGTTTTTTTTGACTAACGACCAGTAAGAGCTGATTTACGGCTATGTTGCTTACATGTAGAATGTGTAGAGATTGTAGCTATTTTTTAACACGGAACTCGCAGAGCGAAAGACGAAACCCTATTTCTCTTCCTCTTTTTCCTTCATCTCCACTTCGGGATGTATTTTGACAAGGTAACGAGACAGGGCTATTCCTCCGATTATCATCCCCAGATAACTGGTAAAAAACCTCCATAAAACGACATACACTCCGAGAATAGATTTGGGGACTACATCCCTGAACAACCCGAAAGCGCTGCCCTCCGCGAGACCGGACGCGCCGGGAGTTGGCATAAAAGCAAGAGAATAAGTAAGTATAATCTGTAAAATGGTAGCCCTGTAGAAATCAACATTAATTCCTAAACCGCGCAAAAGAAGAAACGCAATAAAAAAGTTAAAAATGAGAGAAAGTCCCGTTAAAAGATACGCTTTAAAAAACGGTATTTTTCTCTTAACAAATTCTTTTCTGAACACCTGTTTAAATTCGACAACTCCTTTAAAAAATTTGCCTTTAAATTTTTTGGTAAGCCATTCTGTTTTTACAAGAACGAATATAAATAACAAAGCCGCCGCACCATAAAGGAAAGAGAGATATTTTACTATGCCCTGCATTATTCCCGAAGTAAAATAGACTCGATTATAGTAGATAAAAGGAGCAAAAAAAGGAAGGACGAAAGCGGTCAACAAACCCCTGGTAAATATCGCAGCACTTGCCTCGGGTATAGTTATATCCTCTCTTCTACATATATACAACTGAAGGGGTACACCACCAACCTGTAGGGGGGTTACGCCTCCCAAAAACAAGCCGCCCATCGTATAATAAAAAGCTCCGCTCCAGCTGATTTTTTTACCCAGAGCCTTTATAATGTAACGAAGCCTCCAGATATTAAAAAAGTGACTGATAAAGGTTGAAAAAACAGTAAAAACAATAAACATCGGAGATATCAACATTAATTCTTTCCGCGTCTCCTTGCTAATCGTAAATACAAGAACCAATGTTATTGATAGGAAAGTTAAAAAAAGAAAAAACCTCAAACCCTTAAAAAGAGTGGTTTTGTTAAATATACCGCTCATTAACTCCTATCCCTATATTTCTCATACAGCGGAAAATATAAAATAAAAATCTTATAAGTCAAGCCTGTTTAATTTTTGCATGGATTTTAATCATTTAGTGCGTTTCCTGGTTTTACAAATTACCATGTAGGGAGGAACAACCGTTCAGGCTGTAATCTGTAATTCCTTTAGAGATTGTGAGGGATGTTTTAAGGTTGACATATCGTATTACTACTATATTTATTAAATAAGGAAGTTTTATGCTATTAAAAAACAAAAAGAGCGTTATGATGGTTTCCGTACACGGCGACCCGGCTGCGGATATTGGTTCGGAAGAACAGGGTGGACAACCTATTTACATTAAAAATATATCACGCTTATTATCCAAAGATTATAGTATTGATATCTTTACAAGAAGAAAAAATACCAGAGAAAAAGAAATCGTACCTGTTTTTGATAACGTAAATGTGGTAAGAATTAAAGCCGGACCGGAAAAATTCGTCCCCAAAAAAGATATTTATTTACACATAAATGAGTTTTTTATGGAAACCATACGGTGGCTCAAAGAGAAGAAAAAACTGTATACTCTGGTACACTCCCATTACTGGTATTCCGGGAGTGTGGCAATGAAATTAAAAGACGCCCTGGAAATACCCATGGTTCATAATTGTCATTCCCTGGGAAGAATCAAATACGATATTCTAAAAAAAGAAAAACCGCCTTACGCTGATATGAGATTATTAGAAGAAGAGTTAATACTTAAAAGAGCAAACGCCATAATAGCTTCTTCTCCGCAGGAAGTTAAAAATATTCTCGATTTATATAAAGTGACAGGCGAAAATATCGAATTGATTAGAGCAGGTGTAGATAAAAATTTATTCAAACCTATTTCCTCGAAGAAAGCAAAAAAAATGACAAAATTAGACCACAAAAATTTAATTCTCTTCGTGGGCAGAATCACAAAAGCTAAAGGATTATCGATTCTCTTTAAAGCTCTATCAGATGTAAAAGAAAAGTCCAAAAAAAATATAAAGCTGGTGGTTATCGGAGGAGACGTTTCCGGAATAATGCATTCTGAAGAAGAAAAAAAAGAAAAAGAAAAACTAAAAAAAATGATTAAAACACTGAATCTTGAAGACAATGTCGAGTTTCTGGGACCGGTGGAGCGAGAGAAACTACCGTTTTATTACTCACTCGCAGATATCTGTGTTATACCATCACTCTACGAGACTTTCGGGCTTGTAGCGGTCGAGGCTATGTCCTGCGGAGCTCCCGTTGTGGCTTCAAGAGTCGGAGGTCTTAAGCACACCGTAAAAGAAGGTTATTCAGGCTTGCATTTCGTACCCGGGCGGGCGGATTCTTTAGCCAAAGCACTGCTAAACCTTCTCGAGCACCCTGAAAGGCTTAAAAAGATGAAAGCAAATGCGAGAAAGAGAGCGGCTATAGAATTTTCACTTGAAAGAACATCCAAACAAATAAAAGAATTATACGAATCACTGCTTTTCTAACTTTATGGATTATATTTTTATATCGGATCTCGACGATACATTAATCGGCAACGATAAAAGCCTGCAAAATTTTAACAATATTATGACTTCTCTGAGAGATAAATTTTTCCTCGTTTATTCTTCAGGAAGATTCAAAGGATCTCTGCTTTCAGCCGTAGAAGAAAACGGTTTAATTCAACCCGATGCCATAATTTGCAACGTTGGAACGGAGATATACTATCGTCCTTCATGGGAAGAGGATAAAAAATGGGAAAAAATGTTAGGAGAGAACTGGGAAAAAGAAAAAATTGTAACTATTCTAAAAAACTTTCCTGTCGAACCTCAACCCTATGATAAAAAATTCACAGCTTCATATTACGTAGAAGATGAATCGGTCGTAAAAAAAATAAAAAAAGAGCTTAAGGATTTTGAAGTAAAAATAATACATACGAAAGGACATCTGCTTGATATTATCCCCGAAAAAGCGGGTAAAGGAAATGCCGCGAAATTTCTTCAGAAAAGCAAAAACTTACCGACTATATGCTCAGGGGACTCAGAAAACGATATCGATATGCTGACAAAATGCGATTCCGGTATACTGGTGGGAAACGCAGAAGAAAAAGTAAAAGAACAACTTTCGACAAATGGAAAAATATACCAGGCTAAAAAGGAATACGCTTCAGGGGTTTTAGAAGGATTGTTTTCCTTTCAAGTAATATAGGAGATACATGAATAAAAAAACAAAAAAGATAAAAGCAGAAGAATTATCGATCGAAGAATCGTATAAAAAATCTGTAGAATTTCTGCGAAAATGTTCTACTAAAAACGGATTCGTAGCTTCAATTACAGATATCGAAAATTATCACAGAGTCTGGGCTCGAGATGGCTGCGTTACAGGCTTAGCTGCACTTTTAAGCGGAGAAAAAGACCTTATCGAAATCTTTAAACAAACATTAATTACTCTTGGAAACAATCAGGGTAGACAGGGACAAATCCCCAGCAATGTAGATACTAAAAGAGAAAAAGTAAGTTACGGAATGACCTCGGGACGAGTCGACGCCTCACTGTGGTACGTTATCGGATTCGCTCAATATTTCAAACATACAGAAGACGAGCAATTCCTGAATGAAAATTTGGATATTTTAAACAGGACTATGGCTATACTCGAAGCCTGGGAATATAACCAGAAGGATTTTATTTTTGTTCCCGATTCGGGAGACTGGGCGGATGAATCTTCCCGGCACGGTTATATTCTCTACGATCAACTTTTGTATTCCCAGGCTCTGATAGATTACTCATATATTCTAAATAAAACCGGTAAAAAAAATGACTTCTGGAAAGAAAAAAGTCGCAGATTAAAGAGAAAAGTATTGACTAATTTCTGGATGAAAGAAGGGGAAATCGATAAAGAAAGCATTTATCATCCTGAAATATTCGATAAATCGTACATGAAATATATAGGAAAACAGAGATACTGGTTGGAAAATTTTTACCATCATACTCTTTACAATAGATTCGACGCTTTCGCCAATATCTTAACGATTCTTCTCGATTTTTCCGATAACGAACAGGCTGAAAAAATTTTCGATTACATTTCCGAAATCATAGGAGCCGGATATCTGGTTCCCGCTTTTTTTCCAGTAATTTCTCCGGAATTCGAAGAAGAATGGAAACAACTGCAGGGCAACTATTCTTTTCATTTTAAAAACCGTCCCTATCACTCTCATAACGGCGGATTGTGGACAATGTTGACCGGTTTTTATATCGAAGCTTTAGTTAAATACGGAAAAACAGAACTTGCCGGTGAATACTTGAAAAATATCGGGCTGGCAAACTCGATGGATGAGGTGGAAAACGGGTGGGGTTTTTACGAATATCATCACGGTCTCAGAAGGGTTCCGGGAGGAACGAGAGGTCTTGCCTGGAGCGCTGCCGGAGGAATACTCGGCTATAAAGCCCTAAAAGGTCAAAAGATTTTTAAGTAACTTTGTTTAAGCCCAAAGACACTCTCAGCAATTTTGAATTTTGAGTGTTGGATGTTAAATCAACCATTAAAGATCAAAACCTCAATCTGTTTTTTAACGCATCAACACATCTACTCACTAACGCTCTAACAAATCAAAAACTAATTATTAATTTTCTTTAAAAAGAGACAAATCCACGGCTTCGGCTATCATTCTATGACCCGTCTCACTGGGATGAAGGTGATCGCCAGTGTCGGCTTCGGATAGGAGTTGCTTAGGATTCTCAGGATCACGCAGAGCTTCGTCGAGGTCTATGACGGCGTCAAAACGTCCGCTGTTCCTTATCCATTCGTTGACTTTTGTCCGCGCGTCTTCATGCTCCGGCGAATCGTAGAAGGAACCCCCGAAAGGAAGAAGTGTAGCCCCATAAACACGAATACCCACAGCATGGGCTCTATCGATCATCTGCTCGTATGCGGCAATCAGGTCATTCGCCACTTTAATCGATCCATCATGTCCCTGCGCCTGACCGATATCATTTATTCCTTCGAAGATGATTAGCCAGCGCACTCCGGTTACGCCGATCACATCGCGATCAAAACGGCTCAGAGCGGAGGGACCCAGGCATTGACGAAGTACACAATTCCCGCCAACACCCTGGTTTAAAACAGCCACAAGCCGGGTTTCGGGGTTCCCATGTAAGCGACGCGCCAGTTCATCCGGCCAGCGGTTTTGCTTATTTGTTCCTGAACCCCGCCCATCGGTAATAGAATTACCCAGCGTAACAACGGCAGCCGCGGATTCCGGCGCCATTACATCGATGCCATTGATTATGTACCAGTGGTCCGTCCCGACAGCATCAGAAAAATCCACCGCGGAAACCTCGTTACCGGGAAGAATGTAGGAAGTGGTTCTGGAACCGGGATGGCCGGTAACATCCGGGGATGTGTCGCCGAAGTAAATCGTGATTGCCAGTCGGGATAGCGACTCTATTTCAAAATGGAAAGAATCCGACGTAACTGTGGTGCCGGGTTCTATAGTAACTTCGGGATTTCCGTAGAAGCTTAATTTCTTATCAGTAATTGTGTCGATAACGCCTCCGCCTGCAGAGTGGGCTATACTTACTTCATGCATTGTTACCGGACTTTTACTGAATTCATTTGAAAATATTACCCGCATACTGTTTCCGCCAAGAGAAACCTGAACTATTTGACGAACAGTGTTATGACTTAATCCCGGGTCCGGGGGCATATTATACGGTTCTACAAGCTGTGGTGCAGTTCTCCAGGTCCCTACCCATTCTTTATTCGAGCCGGAAATACCTTTCGAACCGGAGTTTCCACACGATACAAAAACGAAAGTTACGAGCAATAAAAACAAAAAAGTTAATACAAACAAAGAATTATGAAAACACCCGGAAGCGGGAAAGTTACGAATACAAGGTTTATCAGACATTTTGAATTTCCTCCTTAAATTATTTTTTAATCCTAACATAGTTTATACGTTCCTACTATAATCGCAAATACCCTATTCCCATTTAATATGCAACTTTTTCAACACTATTGTTAATTCTATATACATTATTACCATAAAAAAAAATGTAAAATTGTCAATATAATAAATTCCAATTTAAACCATAGGATTACATAATATCTACACAAGATTTTTTTTACTAAGTTCCAAATTCTAAATATAATCACGGGTTAACACAGATAGACACTTTTTTTCGGTTTTTGATTGATACCGACTTCTCTTGACAAACGCTTTACAACAGCTAAGATTACTTTATGAACAGTCTTTCTATGTTACTCTGGCAAATCAAAAGATTAAAAGCAGGAATTATAGAATAATGAAAAAATTTAAGCCAGAAAACCTCAAAAGTATATTTTTTTTATTCCTCTCCTCATTAGCATTTTACCTTATCATCTCTGGTTGTCTGATGAATTCTGAAAATGAAACTATAAACGAAGAATTTATTTATGAAAGGGTACAGCGAGCACTTAATTATCTTAAAGACCTTCAGCAGAACAACGGGCAATTAATTTTGGAAAATCACAAAATCTTCAACGTTTGGGAAACAATACAGGCTGTTCGAGCCATATCATTATGGCAGAATAAAACAGATCTAAAAGAGAGCGCTGTAATACAATCAGCCCTAACTTTTTTGGAAAATTCCGAGACATCGTCTGGCATGGTATTACAAAACGATTATCAGCAAGACTCATATTGCATTGAAACCTCTTCAGAATATATAAAGCTCCTGGCCTTTCTGGAAACCAAAAATGCAATCAAAAATCATGGAAAAGCAAGGGAAAAAGCATTATTCGTTAAGAGCAAGCAATTGCCTTCAGGTGCCTGGAAAATTGAAAGTTCCGCTATTCCTGAACATCTCCAGCAATTCCCTTCCGTTACAGGATTTGCCCTGGAAGCGCTCGTATCCACCAATACCACACCTTTAAATCTTGAAGCGGCTTTGCAGTATCTTAAAGAAACCCAGAATAAAGAAGGACATTGGGGCATTGTCTGGCAGTACTATGGAACTCCCTATTATGCTATGGTACCGATATTAAAAACAGTACATTATTATAATACCGGTAATTCTTTCGATGATATTATAGATAAGGCGAAAATTTTTCTTCTGACTTCACAAAGAGAAAATGGAAGTTTTTATTATCAATCAGAGAATCAAAACGGACCTTCCATCGAATTAGAAACAATACTGGCATTAAGAGCGCTCCTGGAGTGTGATACCGAAAGCAACAATATTTTTATAAAAAAGGGTATTAACTGGCTTTTAAATAATCAGAGGGAAGACGGTTCATGGGATGGAGGAACTTTCCCTCTTCCGTATCCTATGTACAAAAAGAAAGAAGATATCTTTTGTACCGCTCAAATTCTTATATTTTTACACGAATTTCTTAATAAAAAAGCAAACACTTAAACACACTCCAATTATTACCTGTTAACCGGGTAAGGTAATATACATAAACATCATTTAGGGTTTCACTTGACATATCCGAACTCACAAATTATATTAACCTATGATAAAATTATATAAGAACATTTTTGAAAAAAACAGAATAAAAATCGGATCTTTTGTCACCAATATCCATACCCGTTCCAATACTCAAAAAAACGTTGGGTTTTACATTAAAAAACAATAAAACATAAATCATGAGGAAATCAAAATTAGCTAAGAAACTTGGTCTTATAGATATTTTCTGTGTCGCTTCGGGGGCGATGATAAGTTCAGGCATCTTTATATTACCCGGTCTTGCCCACGCGAAAGCCGGACCGGCTGTAATTGTGTCCTATTTTTTGGCGGGGCTTCTCGCTCTTACCGGAGTTTTATCTCAAGCGGAACTTGTTTCCGCCATGCCTAAAGCCGGGGGTGATTATTTTTATGTTACACGGAGCATGGGTCCGGCAATCGGTACCACCAGTGGTCTTTTAACCTGGTTTTCTTTATCTTTGAAAAGTTCTTTCGCCCTGGTCGGTATGGCAGCTTTTACAAACATATTATTTAACTTTAACATACATATTGTATCTATAAGTCTTTGTATAATATTTGTAATAATCAACATACTCGGAATCAAACAGGCAGGCAGGCTACAAATTGCTCTGGTTTTATCTCTGTTAGCTTTAATGATTATCTATGTTGTTTTAGGAATACCGAACATACAGGTCGAATATTTTAAAGACTTCGCTTCTAACGGTATCCCGGCGGTTTTCGCAACCGCGGGTTTCGTATTCATTTCTTTTGGGGGTGTTATAAAAATAGCAAGTATAGCCGAAGAAGTTGAGGAACCGGGAAAAATAATCCCGCAGGGAATGATACTTTCTCTTGCAATAGTAAGTATCCTTTATATCCTGGTTATCTTTGTTACCTCGGGTGTACTCGGAGCTTCGTCCTTAGATAACTCCATGACGCCTATTTCTGACGGAGCAATGGTATTTATGGGACAAACAGGAATGATTTTACTAAGTATCGCCGCGGTCCTCGCTTTTGTCTCCACCGCGAATGCCGGTATTATGTCGGCCTCGAGATATCCGCTTGCTTTGAGTCGAGACGGACTCCTACCGAGTATATTTAAAAAAATACACAGCAATTTTCAAACGCCTTATGTCGCCATTCTGGTAACCGGGTTCGTTATGATTGTTTCTCTGTTTTTCACTCTCGATATACTGGTCGAAGCTGCTTCTACCGTAATGATTATGACTTACCTTTTTTCATGCGTGGCTGTTATCATTATGAGATTAAGCGGAGTGCAAAATTACAGACCTCGCTTCAGAAGCCCTCTTTATCCTTTACCTCAGATACTGGGTATTATCGGATTCGGTTTTTTGCTTTTTCAAATGGGAATAGAAGTTTTAATAATTATTATAATCCTGGTTTCTTTAGCCGCAATCGCATATATGGGTTACGGAAGAAAAAGGATGAAAGAAGAATACGCTCTGCTATACTTAATAGAAAAAATTACAGCTAAGGAATTAACCACTCATTCACTTGAAGATGAATTAAAAGGCATAATAAAAGAAAGAGATAAAATACAAAAAGACCGTTTTGATAAATTGATCGAGGAAAGCACCATAATGGATCTGGACGGAGAAACCAGCCTGAAAGAATTTTTTAGATTAGCCGCGGAAAAACTTTCTTCTCCGCTTGAAATGCCGGAGAAAAAACTTTACGAGCTTTTCATAAAAAGAGAAGAAGAAAGCACTACCGCCATAAATCCTGATATAGCAATCCCACACATAATAATAGAAGGAGAAAAACATTTTGATATTCTGCTCGCGAGGTGCAAAGAAGGTATAGAATTTAATCCGGATGCTCCCAAAGTTAAAGCGGTTTTCGTACTCATAGGAACCAGGGACGAAAGGAATTTCCACCTCAGGGCGCTCGCTTCCATAGCGCAAATTATAAGCGCAAAAGATTTTATGACCAGATGGATGAGCGCGAAGAATATAGAAAATTTGAGAGATATAGTTCTTCTTGGAGAAAGAGAAAGACAAAACTGACGGTTATATTTAGTTGTCGAATAAAAATAAAAAAATCACTTTTGTGAATATCAATTAATAAGCAAACCTTTAACAAGAAACGCTACAAGAATGAAAGCAACTGTTGAGTAAGTACTTTTCTCAAAATCCAGAGACCTTTTACAAAAAAAACGATCCTTTTCCCATTTGCAAAAATTCGGCAATATTGCCGGGGTTTTTTTTCGATACTTAATGAACTTTTCTCCGAATTTCTTACCAAGATAATCCTCTTCCTCGAGAACGATCAAATAATAATATACAAAGAAAACAAACGAGTAAAGAGACAAAAGGGAAACAGGATAAAAATCCGAAATAAAAGTAAAACCGAATCCTATAAAAAAATTCCCCAGATACAAAGGATGTCGTAGAATGCTGTATAAGCCTCCATCAAGAATATAATCGGCTCTCACATCATTTTCACGCATCCAATCACCCGCAAATCCCTGCGAAAAAAAGCGTATCAAAAGTCCAAAAAGAGTTATTAACGTCCCTATAGAAAAATTAAACCAATTAAAATCCATAACGAACAACAGAAACAAAAAATACGGCACCGGTAAAAAAGATCTGTATTTAAAAAGAAACTTTCCCATAATGTAAAATTAAATATCAAAATGACAAATTAGGATTTAGGATTTCGGATTTGGGATTTAGCAAAAAACAAAAAAGTTTTGTAGTCTTTGTGTCCTTTATAATTCAGATTTTTCTTAAAACTCGATTCGAGTAACCTTGCTGTTATCACTTCTATCGTTAACCCTGATGGCGCAGTATTTCGATTTCTTATCGACCTTAAAGTAAAATTTTTCCTCTTTCTCATCGAATAATTTATCTTCCGCCTGCGCCCTCTTCCATTGAAGTTTCTGGGTTTCAGCAGTATTATACATAACACCGAGAATAGATGAAAGCTCATCTTTTACAGCACCCAAAACCAGTACGCTGTCGCCGGTATATTCCTTTTTAATGTCTTTAAAAACAGGAGGAGTTTGATCGACAAGAAAAGAAATTTCTTTTTCGGCTCGAAGAGCATTAGATTGATCCCGATCATCACTCGCGATAAGCCTGATATAATAATAACCGTCCGGATACGCCGAAGTGTTTAAATAATAACTACTTTCGTATAAATCTTCTCCGACTTGATCCCAGTTTTTTGAATCCCGAGACACAAAAACATCGTACATCAAACGGTCATTATCAGGATCATTCGCCTGCCAGTATACGCATCTCAAACCATCTCTGATTATAACGGCATCATCGGGAATATAAAATCCCATCTTGCTGAGCCGTCCTTTTTCCTCGGGCGGAATAGATCCCAGAAAAGCCGAACCTTCGTTTGCTTTACCACTGCCAATCTTTGGAGGTAAAACTTTAAGCTCTGAAACCTCAGGGGGCGAATTAAGTTTGCCATAAGAAATCCACACTCCTTTCAAATAAGATTTATCTCCTTTCAACATGGCTTTCCACTGGATAAAAGGTTCTTCTATTTTAATATTTTTATCGATTTTTTCCCATTTACTCCAGGAAGAATCCACCTCTCCCTTTTTTCCTCCCCTTATGAAAAAGTTAATATCTCCTCCGCCCTCATGGTTCAAAATACCCCATAAAACCGAAACACCTCCCTTAAACACGGACGAAACATATTCTCCTTTTTTTAACTGTTTATTAGTAACCTTATAAATTTTAGCGGGATAACCGGAACCGATCCAGAGATTTCCGTTAATATTCTTTAACGTAGTTACTCTCGATTCTTCGAGATCGGCAATTATACGAAAATTCTTTCTATGAAACTCTCCTATTTGTCCGTCCTCCGATTCACCGGCAAAAAACTTATTCAATGCCACCTCCCCGCATAAAATGGGTGTACCGCTGTAAACCTCATATTCTCTGTTTTTCAAATAAAATTTAATTCCTCCTAAGGACTGCCCCTCTTTTAAAAACAATCCCGAAACACATAAAGTATCTCCGGTAAAACCGAGACCATTCACCTCATCGAATCCGGGGTCGTAATAAATTCTTCCTTCATGATCGGCATCTATTCTATACACAAGTCCCGGATTACTTGTACCGAGGAAAAAACTTTTATTTTTTACCGTACATTCCGAAACGGATGCTGCTTCCGCAACAAAATATTCTTCGAATTCTTCGTCTTCGACAAGATTATAGACCTTCCCTTCCGGACCCGTACCTATCAGGAAATCACCGGCAAACTCAAACATGCAATAAATATTATCAGAAGGAACAGTTAAAGAATCTATTGTTTTTGAACCTTTAATAAAGAAAATTTTACCGAACGGAGACAAACCAACCGTAAGAACGTTACCTTTTTTCCCGAGAGAAATCAGACTCCCTTCGCGGGTTAAAACAGTGTCTATCTTTCCGTCTTCCCGCATTCTCGCAACTATACCTGCATCGGATACACCGAAATAAATATCTTTATCTATTTTTATGATTTCAGAAACAAAACCATCACTTTCCCACGAAAATTCTTCTATTTTATTTCCCAAAAACACCGAATCTCTCGTGACCACAGTTCCTTCAGAGAGACCTTTAAACAGGGAATCTCCTTCATAAACCCACAAATAAGTGAAAGATATCAAAAATAAAAACATTTTACCTCCTGATTTCCACAGAACGAGAATCCTCGCCTCTGATAGGACCATCTAATTCTATTTCCCTTTCAAAAATAGGGTATAAATCTTTAATTAACTTTTTCTCTTTTTTTTCAACGAGCATCCTGAGGCTCGGCGGAGGACTCTTTATTTCACCGGCGTCTGTCATCAGGGACGGCTCTTTTTTATAAACCGAAAAAATCAGCATATCCGGAGGCGGCAGCGTGTTCAAAAAATCTTTCCACTCACTGAAATAATCAAACTCAAACTTAAGAGGAGCGCGGCTTAATTCAAAACCGACGTACTCGCTTCTCCCCGCAATCCTGAAAAGTAAATCACACGGGCTATCGGGAGCCTTGAATTCTATGGTAAAAGTCGTATCACTATTACGATACCTTCCCAATACTACTTCGAGCTTTATCATCTCATCAGTGTCAAAATTTGTCTTTTTAACTCTTAAATCTTTTACAAAATATTCCTTTATACCCTCCTCACCGGATAGATTAACCGAGATAGAATCTATCTCCACTCCCTCGAATTCGTTTTCCTTAAGCACCGTCAGAGGATCCTTTATCCATTGATATAAATCTCTTTGTATCGACTCCCCACTTATAGCTAAAGGAAAAGAAAGAATCCCTTTGTCCGTCCAGATATTAATTTCTCCGCTTACGGTAACATTTTTATATTGTCCCATTTCCTCGATCCAATTTGAGAATACCAGAAAAGGGGGAATAGCGGTAAAAATACTTTTTTCCTTAGTTACCTTGTACCTTTTTACAATATCCCCGATCTTGATTTTACAATCGACCATAGGCGGCTCGGCGCCGATAACAGCTTTTATTCCGAAACTTCCGTCAAATACAACTTTTCCGATTACATCTCCGGGCGCGGCGAATTTAAACGATTTGAAAAGAGAAGGCAAATAAGTTATAACGCTTCCGCCGCAAAGAGGCAAGACAGAAGCACCCGTGGCATAAGCGGAATGTCCTAAAGCAAATATCGTATCACCAATCACTTCTGTTATTGTACCCATAGCGGAAACGTTGCCGTCACCCGAAACTAAAGTGACACCACAAACCCCACCCGGTTCTAACCTGCTTATCTCATTTGTTTTTCCACCAAAAAAAATCTCGGAAATCGTAAAATTGAAAGGCAAAGAATCCAGATAAGAAATTGAAGAAGGAGAAAAACCCGCAACACTAAGAACCGGTTTTAAAGGCGCAAAACTCGAAAAACCAGTAGATTTTTCAGTACCCATCTTTTTCATATCCGAAAAAAGCGTAATACCGCAAATTGGCTCTTTTGAAAAAGTCCATCCATAGGCAATCGCTCCCAGGAGTTTTCCGTTTATATAAACAGGGCTCCCGCTCATACCGGCGAGTACGCCAGCTTCTTCCACCACTTTACCCTCCAGTTTCGCTATTATCACATCTTTACCTAATTGATAATCCGGCAGTGTGCCCAAAATTTCTACCTCGATAGTATCGATTTTATCTTCTTCAAAAGTAGTTAACGCTATACCCTTCATTCCTTTTTGAATGGAGTGAGGATTTATTATATCAAAAGCGCAAAAAATTTGAAAAAACAAAAGAGACCAGACTAACATAAAAGACCTCTAACCGAATAAACAGCTTATATAAGAAACACTATTCGAAAAATAAAGACCACAGAAAACACAAAATTTCATTATTTTCTTTGCGCTTTTTGTTATCTTTGTGGTAATATTTTCCCTGGTCATCCGGAGATTATGTTTATAACTTTTTTCCCGTGCCGGGTTCCGAATTCCACCTTCCCGGACTTTAAAGCGAAAAGAGTATCATCTCCGCCTCTTCCGACATTCCAACCCGGGCAATATTTGGTTCCTCTCTGACGTATCAGTATAGTTCCCGCCTGAACCTCTTCTCCTCCAAACCTTTTAACACCAAGATAACTTGGATTCGAATCTCTACCATTACGCGAAGAACCTACACCTTTTTTATGCGCCATAGTTAATCCTCCTTCAAATCATTAGTTTTACTTTTTCTTTTTATCTTCTTTACCTGTAGATTTTTTAGTTTTCTTTGTTTTGGCTTTAGTTACCTTTGATTTTCCTTTCTTATCAGACGCTTTTTTTGATTTGGAAGCCGTCTTTTTTTTCTTTGCATCGGTTGTTTTTTTCGTCTTTGCTGTTTTTTTTGTTTTCTTCTTGGGTGCTTTAGATTTTTTGGTCGACTTAGCAGCAGTCTTAGTCGTCTTCTTTTCCCCGGTTTTTTTATTTCCGGCTTGTTTAGTCTTCTTTTTTTCTTTTGTTTCTACCTCTTTTTTCTCGCTTTTCTTTTCGGTTTTTTTCTTACCGCCCAACATAATATCTTTAATTTCTATTTCGGTATAGGTCTGTCGATGTCCTCTTGTTCTCTTATATCTATGCCTTTTTTTGAACTTAAAAACTATTATCTTTTTATACCGACCATGCCCCACAATTTCCGCCGTAATAGAAGCTCCTTCGACATAAGGTTTTCCGATCTGGGTATCTCCGTTCTTAACAAGTAAAACCTTATCGAAAGTTACTTTCTTTCCTACTTCCGAATCCAGGCGGGGAATTTTTAGCTTCTTTCCCGGACCTACTATATATTGAAATCCCCTGGCTTCAAAAACTGCAAACATTAAAATCCTCCTTCAAGTTGTATCACTCACTTCCCTCCGGAATCGCGCTTTCTTCCGGAAAACCAACACCTTCTTCCGGTAGCAACCCTTTCGACGTACCTTCTTCCGGGACCCCCTGTTCAAAAGGCACTCCAACCCTCTCGGGTAAATTTTGCCTCAATTTTTCTTCAATATTTATTCCTTCACCTCCTGCTGCTCTCGGAACTCTAATCGCTATTGTGGTCGAAGTAAGAAAAAACAGAACAGCAAGAACTATAGTCACTTTTCGTAAAAGTATTGAAGCCCCTCTTCCTCCAAAGAAAGATCCACCTCCCGTTCCTCCAAACACGGAACTCATGCCTGCGCCCTGTGACTGTTGCATAAGAATAACTATAGTTAAAAGAACAGCAAAAAACACATGCAAAGCGACCAAAAAACCTAACATTTCATCTCCTTTGCTATATTTATCATATTTATAAAACCGTCGGCGTCGAGAGACGCCCCCCCGATCAAAGCACCATCTATGTCTTTCTGGCAGATGAAATCTTTAATATTGTGAGGCTTAACCGATCCGCCGTACATTATTCTTATTTCATCACCTTTCTCACCTAATTTTTCTCTAATAATAGAATGCATTTCCTCGGCATCTTCAGGATGCGGCGTCTTACCTGTTCCTATAGCCCATACGGGTTCATAAGCTACAGCAAGATTAGTTGATTCATATTCTATGCCTAAAAGTCCTTCTTCTATCTGTTTATCAACAACATCTTTTGCCTTATCTTCCTCCCTTTCCTCTTCTGTTTCACCTATACATATAACAACCTTTAGCCCTTTTTGCAAGGCTTTTTCGACTTTTTTTCTGACACCGGCGTTCGTTTCTCCGAAATAGGATCTTCTTTCGGAATGGCCTATTATAACCCACTCGACCCCCAGTTCTTTAAGAAAATCCGAAGAAATCTCACCGGTATATGCTCCCGAGTCCTCCCAGAAAATATTTTGAGCGCCCACCGAAATTCCGGCACCCCTGAAACTCCTTACCGCCTCGGGCAGAGAAGTAAACGGAGGAGCGATAAAAACATCGACACCTTCCGTAGATATTTTTTTCTCTTTCACAACGCCAGCGAATTTAGCCGTATCCTCGATGCCTTTATTCATTTTCCAATTACCGCCTATAAGCAATTTTCTCATAAGAAACCTCCGCTACATTACCTTAAAAATCGCCAATTCTTTACCGGAAACAAATTCGAGAGAAGCGCCTCCTCCCGTCGAAAGATGGCTCACGGAGATATCAGAATCTTCGAAAACCTTATCGGTATCTCCGCCTCCAACAACTGTATAACCTCCCTTTTTAGTTAATTTACCGATTTCTTTAGCAACTTCCCAGGTTGCCTTATCAAAAGGAGACACTTCAAAAACACCAAGCGGTCCGTTCCAGAAAAGAGTTCTTGAATTGGAGATTATATATTTATACTTTTCAACAGTTTCTGATCCAATATCGACGCCCATTTTTTCCTGCGGAATTTGAGACGCGGGTACAACCGTCCAGTCCGCCGAGGACTCTATTTTATCGGTATGATCTATAACGACCATATCCTCCGGTAAATAAAGCTTATCACCGGCAATAGATACTGCTTCTTTGACTTCATCGAACATACTCTCTTCTAATACGGATTCACCTACTTCTCCGCCTTTTACCTTAACAAAATTAAAAGACATGGCACCGCCGATTAAAATATTATCGGCGAGAGGTGCAAGACCTTTGATTACCGGTATCTTGGTTTTTAATTTTAATCCTCCGAGAACTACAGTGAATGGTGATTCCGGTTTCTCTAAAAGCCTTGAAAGCTGTTCGATTTCCTTCATCATCAAAAAACCAACAGCTTTTTCTTCCATAAATTCCGCCACACCATAAGTAGAAGCATGAGCTCGATGAGCCGTGGCGAAAGCGTCATTAACATAAACCTCGCCGAGATTGGCAAGAAGCCTGGAAAGGTCTCTATCATTTTTTTCTTCTCCGGGAAGAAACCTGGTATTCTCAAGCAGCAATAAATCTCCTTTAGTAAGAGAATCGACTTTACCTTCTACCTCTCTACCAACGGTTTTTTCTATAAATTGAACCTTCGTTCCTAAAATTTCGGATAGTCTATCCGCTACAGGTCTAAGAGAAAACTTTTCTACCGGTTTTCCCCCTGGTCTACCAAGGTGAGACATCATAATAACCGCGGCACCGTTTTCTTTTAAATAACGAATAGTGGGTAAACTCGCCACTATTCGATTATCATCCTCTATCTTTCCATCGGAAAAAGGCACATTAAAATCAAAACGACAGAGAACCTTTTTGTCTTTTACATTAAGATCCTTTATGAAAGGAACTTTCCTCATAAAGATTTCCCCATCATTATAGCTACATCGATCATTCTCATAGAGAAACCCCATTCGTTATCATACCAGGAAAGGACTTTAACCAATTTCCCGTCGATAACTTTTGTATACTCAGGATCAAAAATAGATGAATGAGAATTACCTATAATATCCATAGAAACAATCGGATCTTCAGAATATTGAAGAATTCCCTTTAATTCACCTTCGGCATATTTTTTAAAAGCGGCGTTAACCGAATCTACCGAAGCTTCTTTTTTTATGCTACAAACAAAATCAATTATTGCTCCATCGGGTACAGGCGCGCGAAGGGCTATCGCGTCTAATTTTCCTCTTAACTCAGGGAAAACTTTAGTGGTGGCAATCGCCGCACCTGTAGTTGTGGGGATAATAGAAAGCGAAGCCGCTCTTCCTCTTCTCCAATCTTTCGCCGGAAGATCCAGAACCTTCTGAGAAGTAGTGTAAGCGTGAGCTGTTGTCATGAGACCACGCTCTATACCGAATGTCTCGTGCAGAACTTTAACCACGGGAGAAAAACAGTTTGTCGTACAGGAGGCATTGGAAATGACATCATGCTTTTTCGGGTCATACTGATTGTGATTAACACCATAAACCATCGTAAAACCCCCGTCGTCTCCCTTAAAAGGCGCGGAAACTATGACTTTTTTCGCTCCCGCTTTTAAGTGCTTTGCGGCTTTTTCCATCGTTCTGAAAAGCCCCGTCGCTTCAAGAACAATATCCGCTCCCAGATCTTTCCAGGGAAGATTCTCTGGCTCTTTTTCCTGTATGAAAGGAACTTTGCTGCCGTCGACGACAAGAGAATTACCATCTACCTTAACATTACCGTCAAACCTTCTATGAACCGAATCGTACTTCATTAGATAAGCAAGATTATTAAGATCGGCAATATCATTTATACCAACAATCTCTATATCATTTCTTTTTACAGCTTCTCTTAAAATACACCTTCCAATTCTACCAAAACCGTTCAAACCAACTCGAACTGCCATTTAAAAACCTCCTTCTTAAAGATTTTTACATTTTAACACGAAAACCAAAACCAAAAGCTAAATTATCCCATATGTTTGAATCACTGCCTATGGCGAAATTTACATCTTCTTCATCCTCTAAAACGTTGTTAAGAACTGTCAAAACTATATGGGACATATCATATTTAACAGGTAAATAAAACTCGAGAAAATCTCTTTCATAACTAAAAGTCAAACCCAGTGTGGCGGAGGGAACAAGTCTCCAATCCAGGGAATCGGTCTCACCACCACCGAGTACCACAAAATCGGTAGCAAGACCAAAATCCAGATCAATTAAAGGAACAGGTACGCTTGAATACAAACACAATCCGAACTTATTCAAGTTATAGTCAGAATAAGGAAACGCCAGACGACCGTTAAAACCGATCTTAAGAGGTAAATCGAATAAAAAGCCAAAATTAAAACTTGAACCGGCGAATTTAAAATTAACATTGTCATCAGACTCCGACTCCTCATCCCTGATCATGCTGTCTATCTCTATAATCGCTATACCGGTAATCAGGGAATCTTCGATAATGGTTAAATAAGTCGAATCGACACTCACAAAATCTTCGGGTAAGTCCGAAATCCTGGAAAATCTCCATTCATAATCGCCTGAAAGATCATAAGTCCCTCCGAGATCAAACCCCAGAGAAAGTTTCATTCCGGGAAAATCAAAAATTGTTCCAAGCGTAAAAATCGTATTTGTTGTGGAAAGACCGGTTGAAGAAATTTTACCGTCAAAGAAATCTTCTTCTAAATCTCCTAACTCAGCCGAAAAGTCTTTAATTATCCACTCATCACCACCTTCGTCTTCAACAATGGTGTCATCCACCGTAACAGACAAACTGTCTATACGTGCGGAGAAACTTCCTTCTCCCATAAGCCTGCATTTCTGGAACTTAAGACCCAGGCCTACCGACAGAGGTCCGTAATTATAACCTCCACCCAAAAAAATCGGAGAATCGGAATATTCCACTCTTAAAGGCACGGAATTAATCAAAGAAACTCCACCCGAAAATTCCGGATTTACTCTTATAACATCTCCAACAGGAATCTCGGAAAAATCGTCATGTGTAAATTCAAATGACTCATCCGATTGAAAGGTACCGAAAATACTTCCGCTCAAACTCGCTTTAACACCCACTCTATAACCGGCTCCGTAAGAAACACCCACACCGAACATTCCGAACCTTTTTGAAAAACCGATAAAATTTAAACCGCCTAAAGCACGATATTGTCCATACAATCGACCCTGCTCGGTAAGAAAA
>Ga0307422_1000495_pt1 | contig 21948 bp, 17 predicted proteins | sample SalMarWE160290MG_FD_202153 | JGI IMG/M metagenome (GOLD analysis project Ga0307422, IMG submission 202153) | Salt marsh sediment microbial communities from the Plum Island Ecosystem LTER, Massachusetts, United States - WE1602-90 | ecosystem: Environmental > Aquatic > Marine > Intertidal zone >...
TCTCCTCCTCTGTTAAATGGCTCAGGATTGATTTTGGATTCTCGAGAATATCTTTAACGCCACCATCGGAACTCAGCATGCCCAAATCCTTTAATATGTTATAAAACATCAAAGTTAATTATTTTTGTGATATCCAGCAGAAGAATCGCAATAAATTAACCTCTGTCAGCGGGGAAACAGGATGTAACCCCAACCGAACAGGCAGGATTGACTTTTCCGGATACGGTCAGCTCAGGTGGCATCTAATCATAGCTGGCTACAACCGGCATTTTACGGCCAAAACCAAACGCTTTTGAACTGACACGCAATATGGGAGCTGCCTGAAAACGTTTGTATTCACTTATGTTTACCAGATGGATCACCCTGTTGACCGTTTCCCTGGAAAACCCTTTCTTACAGATCTCGTCAGGCGAAAGGTTTAATTCAATATACTGATAAAGGATCGGATCGAGTACGTCATACTCCGGCAGGGTATCTGAATCCTTCTGGTCGTCTTTTAATTCCGCAGAAGGGGGTTTTAACAGGGTATTTTCTGGAATCACTGCCTGTTCCCGGTTGATATACCGGGCCAGCTTAAAAACATCGGTTTTATACACATCTCCCAGTACGGCCAGTCCTCCGTTCATGTCGCCATAAAGGGTTCCGTACCCCACGGCACATTCGCTTTTATTGGTGGTATTCAGCAGGATGTTCCCGTATTTGTTGGAGAGCGCCATCAGATAGATGCCCCGTGTGCGGGCCTGAATATTTTCCTCGGTACTGTCGGCAGGCAATCCTTCAAACACAGGGGCCAATGTAGCGTTGAACCGGTCAACGGTATCCTGAATCGGGATCACCTCGTACCGGACATTCAGGTTTTCGGCAAGCTGGCGGGCATCCTCCACGCTGTGCCCGGAAGAGTAGGCCGAAGGCATCATCAGGACCCTGACATTCTCCGCTCCCAGGGCTCTGACAGCCAGTACCAGGGTTACCGCTGAATCGATCCCTCCCGATAAACCCAGAATGGCGGAGGTGAACCCCGATTTCCTGAAATAATCCCGGATACCCAACACCAGGGCATGATGGATCTTTTCGATTTTATCCATCCGGGGCTGGCATTCTTTCCCCTTCAGTTTCTCCAGGTCAATTGTCTTAAAATCTTCCTTAAAATAGTTCAGTTCCCTGATAATCTCTCCCTGGCTGTTTATCACGACTGACCCTCCGTCATAGATCAGTTCGCTATTGGCACCAACCTGGTTTACATAGATCAGCGGCAGATGGTATTTCCTGGCATTTCGAACCAGGATGTCTTTCCTCCAGTCTTCCTGGTTGCATGAAAACGGGGAAGCAGCAATGTTAATTACCAGCCCGGGATGTTGTTTGCTGAGTTCCTCCAGAGGGGAGGCATTGTACAGTTTATCTTTCCCGAATTCATTCGGGGTCGGCTGCTCGTCCCATAAATCCTCACAAAGGGTGATCGCCAGCTTTTCCCCCTTAAAATCTACTGCCTTAAACTGTTTGTTGGGTTCAAAATGGCGGTATTCATCAAAAATATCGTAGGTCGGCAGAAGGGTTTTGTGGTGCATGCTCCGGATCTTTCCGTCTTCAAGAAAAAGAGCGGAATTGAATAATTTTTTCCCCCGTTCGTCCTCATTGATGGTAGGAGCTCCCACGATGGCGGCAATCCCCCGGCAATGGGCGGCAATGGTCTGAACTGCCCCGGCAGCCCTGGCCACAAACTCCTTCTTTTCAAGCAGATCATGTGGATAATATCCTGTGACGGACAATTCAGAAAAAATAACCAGGTCGGCATGCTCTTCCCTGCCCCTGTGAATGTAGCGAATGATCTTTTCGGTATTTTGTGTAAAATTACCGACGTGATAATTCAGCTGTGACAACGCAATTTTCATAATACTCCGGTTATAGAAACAAAATTCTGTCTGTTATCAGAGTGAAAAAATATCGATACAAAAATCCTGTTTTTCCTTCAATTTCGCAATATTTTCACCGATTAAACGTAATGAATACAAATTTATGAAGGCATGAGGAATCAAATATCTTTTTTATTGGCTGTGTTGCTGTTGATTAACCTCTGTGCATGCAAACGGGGAAGACTGGATGTAGATATTTCATCCATTGAGGTGGAGACACCGGTAATCCGGTTTGACCGGCTGCTTTTTTCGGTTCCGGAAGAGAATTTCCGGCCCGGGATCCTCAGCTTAAAAGATGAACATCCGGAGTTCTTTTCCCTCTTCACCTATCAGATGATCCGTATCGGAGGCGTGGAAGACGAAATGTTCTTTTCTGAACTTTCCCGCTTTTTAAAGGACACCCTGATCCGGGATGTTAAAAAAGAAGTGGACAAGGAATTTTCAGATATTTCCGGAATTGAAAAACAGGTAAACCATGCATTCAGGCATTATGCATATTATTTCCCGGATAAAAAAGTTCCCCGCATCTATACCTGCATATCCGGATTTAACCAGTCCATTGTTATAGCTGAAGGATTGATCGGTGTCAGCCTGGATAAATACCTGGGCCCGGATTGTCCGTATTATGACGGACTGGCTATTCCTGAGTACCAACAGAAAAAAATGTACAGGGAAAGAATTCCGGTGGATATGATGGTTGGCTGGGCAGCCAGTGAATTTGTAAAAAACAGGAAGGAGAAGAACCTGTTGAGCCATATGATCCATCAGGGCAAGCTTCTCTATTTTCTCGATGCCATGTTCCCGCGGATGCATGATTCCCTAAAAACAGGCTATACTGCTCAGCAACTGGAGTGGTGTGAAAAAAATGAAGCTCCGATGTGGATGTCGCTGGTGGAAAACAAACGGCTTTATTCCACAGAACGGATGGACATCAAAAGGCTGATGGATGAGAGTCCCTACACCAAAGGATTTCCTGTAGAATCACCCGGACGGGCCGGGGCCTGGATCGGCTGGCAGATCGTAAAAAAATACATGGAAAAAAATCCCGGGGTCTCCCTGCCCCAACTCCTGAGGACAGAGGATGCTCAGAAAATCCTGAACGATTCGAAATATTATCCCGGTTGAAAAGCTAATCCGGATTATTCATACATACATCCCTGTCGTGATTAACCTGAACTTCATTCAGATTTTTAATCCCTTTGATGAAGCGTTCAGGTTAATACTCATAATTTTTGTAAAACTCTTCTTCCGGGATATAGGTTTTCCCCTCCATCGGGTACTGGCCAATGGTTGCACTGAACGAACTTACTGCCGATGAACCAAATATACCAAGTCCTCCTTCAACATTGCTGTAAACCGGCACAGGCTCTGCAAAAGGGTTATCCCTGACCCAGTTCTGCTGATTCTTTGAAACGGAATAGAAATAAAATTCAGGTGACAGGTTTTCCAGATGAAAAGTCAAGGTATAAAACTCGCCGTATTCCGTATATATTTTTCTGAAATAATCGAAAATAAGGGTCAGGGTATACTCTTTTCCATTGATAAGCTCATCGGTAAACTGGGTTGTAAGCAATGAATAGGGTTCGAGTATATCGGCCGATTCCACATCAAAAACCGGGTCAAGTGAACGGAAATGAGTCAAAAGCAGCTTGCTGATCAAAATCGTATCAGAAGGAGCAATGCTATCATTGGTATACCCGTAATCGTATCCATAGTAATACGAATAACCCGGGATGTTCTTATCATACCCCATCAAACCCCCGGTTTTAATATTGTAATAGTTTTTCTCCGCACCAGGCTCTGAAAAATTCAAATTCGTTTTAATATTTATAAATCTGCCTGAAAATTCATCCTTCGCTTTTTCGCATGTGAATGAAAGGCTGTTGATTGCCACCGGAAAAGGTACCGTTGTTTCACAGGTAACCGTTTCAAAACCTTTCCTGGTTACTTCCAGCCGGTAAGTTGAGCCGGATTGAACAAGGACGTTCCCGGAAAGATAATATCCGTTTGGATATTCGTGTATAACTTCCACATCGTAATTCAAATGTTCAATAAAGGTATCAATCCGGTCAACATAACGAAGCTCTTCAACAAAGACCCCGTCTTCAAATAATTTAACCGATGCATCGGGCAGTGACTCATAATAATAATTGTCTTCCATGACGTTCCTGCTTTCTTTTATTTGAATCCTTAGGGAATCACCCGGGTGCAATTTGCCGTTCACAACCATCATGGGTGCAATCTCGCTTTTTTTAAATTCGATGGTTTTTTCGCAGGAAAAAAGCAGGAAGGCAAAAGCAGTAGCAGCAAGTATTTTCAATCGATCCTTCATGCCATTAAAATTTAAAGGTATAAGAAACCGAGGGGATAAGCGGGAACAGGCTAACCTGTTTCAGTACCCTTTTTGAATCTTCGTAATACCAGCCCTCGTAGTTGTACCCTGAGGTTTGGTCATAGCCCCAGTACAGAAAAAACGGATTTTGTCTGCTGTAGGCATTATACAAGCCAACCGACCAGGTACGGATACCCTGTTTTTTCTGTTTGTGAAAATTAACACCCAGGTCAAGGCGATGGTACGAAGGCATCCGGTAATTGTTGCGCCCTCCGTAATATTCGATCCCCTGTCCGTAAAAATACCATGGGTATTCCTGTTGTTCCATGTCCGGATAGGTTTGCAACGCGAGGGTAGTGGCATTTCCTGTACCGTAAACCCAGGTTATCCCCAAATCCACACGGTCACTGAATGTATGGGTTAAGGCGATACTGATATCATGCCTCCGGTCATACTTGGCCGGAAAGATCCTTCCAAAATTAATGGCTTCAAACTGACGATCGGTTTTCGACCAGGTATATCCAAGCCATCCTGTTGTTTTGCCAATATTTTTCTCAAGAAGAACTTCAAAGCCGTAAGCCCAACCTTTACCGACCTCGACTTTCGACTCCCAGCCCTCGCTGATGCCCGCAAACGAAGCCCCCTCCTTATATTCGATCAGATTGTCCATTGATTTATAAAAAAGCTCTGCCGACAAATCAAATCCCTTTGGAAGATTTAAAAATCCACCGACTGCCACCTGATGCGCGTATTGTGGTTTGATCTTTTTTGTTACCGGCAGCCAAAGGTCAGTCGGCAGGTTTATAGTGGAGGTAGAAAGCAAATGGATGTACTGGCTCATCCTGGCATAGGATGCTTTTAACGACCATTTTTCCGAACCAAGAAACCTCAATGAAATCCTTGGCTCCAGCGAAGCATACCATTCCTTTTCAACATGAAACGCCGAAAAATGCAACCCCAGGTTCAGCTTAAATTTCTTCGATAAATCGATAATATCTTCGCTGTATGCCCTTAGCTCATAGGCCGAAAGGCTTTCGTTCCCGTACGTTGTATCGATCTTTGCCGATCCGTCCTGACCCGGATTATCGGTATAGGCTATATGGTTGACACCCGGTTCAAAGGTATGAGATATACTGCCTATCCCGAATTTCAATGAGTGAGAGGGAAGCGGGTAATAATCGAAGTCAATTTTTGCTGCAACATCCGTGATCCCCGACAGGTACTCAAAAATATCTTCCTCTTTGGTTTTGTCTTTTGTATTGATTTCGAGGTACTCATGACCCACATTAAAATTATACTTGCTGTAAGTTAACGTAAGGTTGCTGAAAAGTTTTGGATTGAATACATAATTCCACCGAAGGGCATTTGTCATGTTGCCCCATTTCATGCTCATTTTATCAGAGCTATCGTAGCGGATATGGTTATCTACGTAGTAATATGTATCGGAAGAATACGCCTTGTCAAGGCCCAGGTATGAAGAAAAGAACAACCTGCTGCGGTCTGAAAACCGGTGGTTTATTTTGGCATTGAGGTCATAAAAATAATACCCGGCAGTGATGTTGCTGTTTTCATCGTACTTGTTTGCAATTTTTATGACCGGTTTGGCAAGAATATCGAGATACGTCCTTCTTCCGGAGATAATAAACGAGGTTTTATCTTTGATAATCGGCCCCTCGATTGAAAAGCGCGAAGAAATTAACCCAATGGAGAATTCTCCTTTGAATTCTTTATCGTTTCCTTCTTTCATCCGGATGTCGATAACGGATGAAAGCCTGCCTCCGAACCTTGCCGGGAATCCACCTTTATAGAGTTTCACGGTTTTTACAGCTCCCGGGTTAAATACCGAGAAAAAGCCAAAGAGGTGGTTGGCATTGTACACCGGTACTCCATCGAGCAGAAAAAGATTTTGGTCAGGGCCTCCTCCCCGCACGTAAATACCACTTGTGCCTTCGGTGCCCGACTGAACACCGGGAAGCAGCTGTATTACTTTTAATACGTCAGGTTCACCCAGCAATACCGGTATCTTTGTCAAGGTAGCAATTGGGATTTCCACCATGCTCATCTGGGCACGGTCGACTTTCGATGTTTCACTGCCATACACAGTGACTTCGTCCAGTTCACTTAACAATTCAAGTTCAACAATCAGGGTAGTGTCTTTCGTCAGGTTCAGGATGATTTCCTTTTTTTTATACCCAACATATGAAAATACCAGGGTGTGGCTTCCTGTTGCAAGGAGTATGCTGTAAAAACCGTACTCATTGCTAATGGTCCCTTCCATGGAAATTTTTTCGTATACGTTGGCACTGATAAGCACTTCACCGCTTTTGGCATCTTTAATATAACCACTTACCGATCTCTTTTGGGCAGCGGTTACACCATGCAGGAAAACAATGAGGAGCAGCAAGTACAGATTTTTCACACAGCCAGTTTACGTTTACTATTCAACGGAGAACTTATTGCAATATTATTCAAAAAATGATCAGTTATGTTAACAAACAAAAAAAAAGGACATGATTTTTTCATGCCCTTCCTCCAGTATTGTAACTGCTTACAATTCTTTGATCATAACATTCCGGTACCACACATCATCGCCATGGTCCTGAAGGGCGATATATCCTTCTTTTGCCACATTCGCCCAGTCGGGGTTCAGATCCGGGAATTTTGAACCGGCAACCAGGTTGTTCCAGTCGTCGGTCCACAGATGGTACTCAACCACAACCTCCCCGTTTTGTTTATGAATTACGGTACCTTTATACACCATGATCTCGCAGGTATTCCACTCACCGGCAGGTTTGGCATTCTGCGGGTCTGCCGGAATCAGATCATACAACGATCCGGCCTGGCGGTTGCCGTTCTCTCCCAGCATGGCATCGGGATGCCTTTCGTTATCCAGTACCTGGTATTCCGGAGCGGTTTTCCAGATCGGATCTCCTTCCACCTCCTGCCCCAGGTACATAATACCCGAATTGCCTCCCTCGGAAATTTTCCATTCCATTTTAAGATGGAAATTGGAGAACTTTTTGTCGTAAAGGATATCGCCTCCGTTTTCAGCTCCGGCTTCACCCATTCCCGAACCTATACAATGCAGGGTGTTTTCACTGATTTCCCATGCACCCGGAAGCGTATCCATGTTCACACCTCGCCAGCCTTCGATACTGGTCCCGTCAAAAAGAACCATCCATTCGTCTTCAGCTGCTTTTTCCTTAGCTGCCCCGTTTTCTTCCTGACCTTTTTTGTTCTGACAGGATACTGAAAGCAGTACAATGCCTGCCAAAAGGATAAAAAATAACTTCTTCATTTTTGTATAATTTTATTGTTGGTTAGTTTAACTTGTTCCCAATACAACAAAATTAATAAAATACTAAAAGTTTCGCACGAAATAATGAATCTCTTTTATTTAAGATGGTTTGTTTTTTCCAGACTACCCCTGGTATTTAAACGATACTTTCATTTTGACACGGTAAAATTCAATTTTGCCGTCGTTCAAATGCATGTCCATCTGGATGACTTCAGCAATTCGTAAATCGCGCAAATGTTCCGATACCCTGTTGATGGCATTTTTAGCTGCTTTTTCCCAGGATTCGGGGCTACTACCCACTACTTCAATAACTTTATAAACACTGTCTTTCATAATTTTTTACTTTTTAAGTTTAAAAATTCTGTTGGTTAAATGCTTGTACGATTCTTCTTTTATTTTGTTTGGTGATCGCTTTGAAATGTTGTTCTTCCGGATCCTTCATAAATTTCCATCGTACGATCTGACCGGATGGATTTTTCTCAGAATTGGTTTTTTAATTCCGGAATTTTACAGTGTTCTATCTCATTCGGGTTGTTAATTTTTATCGGTATTGTTCTCAAATAACAAAATAATTCCTTATATTCTCCCCACCTGAGGGGAGAGGGGTGAATAAACAACTCCCCCTTCCTTTGTTGGGCTGTCAGGAAAGTTAATCGTACCGCCAAAGACACAACGTTTACGCAAAGGAAGCAAGGCATTTTTCTGTTCATTGTAAATACTTTGATATGAAGCAACAAAAAAAGAAAAAAAAGATCGGTATCCTTACCGCAGGGGGAGACTGTCCCGGGTTAAATGCTGCAATCCGGGGAGTTGGCAAGATGGCCATCATTGAGTATGGTATGGAGGTCATCGGATTCACCTCCGGATTTCTGGGACTGATCAATAACGAATATGCAAAACTGAAAGGATCACAATTATCGGGGATTCTCACGGTTGGGGGAACCATCCTCGGAACATCAAGGGAAAAACCCTATAAGATTATAAAAAATGAGGGTCCTGAACAGGATAAACCGGAGTTAATAAAGCAAAATTACAAGGATTTAGGGCTTGACTGTGTGGTTTGTATCGGAGGAAACGGCACGATGAAAACAGCCAACATGTTATCCCGGGAGGGATTGAACATCATTGGGATTCCCAAAACCATTGACAACGATGTATGGGGCACGGATGTGACCTTTGGTTTTGATTCTGCGGTACAGATTGCTACCGACGCCATTGACCGTCTTCATACGACCGCCAACTCGCACCGGCGGGTGATGATCATCGAGGTGATGGGACATCATGCCGGCTGGCTTGCTTTGTATGCCGGGGTGGCCGGTGGAGGGGACATAATTCTTATTCCGGAGATTCCCTACAGGCTGCGCCCGGTATGCAAAAAAATTGAACGCCGGTACGAAGAAAACAAACCCTATTCCATTGTTGTGGTTGCTGAAGGCATTGAACATCCGAAAAGCAAATCCGCTGCCACCTACCTGGCAAAAGCCATCAAGGACTATACCGGTATTGAAACACGCGAAACCGTACTGGGCTACATTCAGCGGGGCGGGAGCCCTACACCCATGGACCGGATACTGGCTACCCGCTATGGATCGTTTGCCGCTGAATGCATTGCCGAAGAACGCTACGGTACCATGGTAGCCCTGAAAAACGACCGGCTTACAACCATTCCGTTAAGCGAGGTAGGAGGTAAACTAAGGCTGGTCAGAGCCTCTTCTCCCCTTATTACAAAAGCACGGAAAATGGGGGTCTCTTTTGGCAATGAGTAGACCACAACAGGGAAGCTCCCGGCCCTTCAGCAGATCCCGGCTCAAACCGGTAAATAAATGAGTTTCTTGGTGGTAAAAAATTCTTCCTCAAACCATTCTGATAATTCATAGATATGGATTTGTTGCCGGAAGAGTCTGATCTCTTCCTGAATGTCCCCGCCTTTTAACGAGAAGATCCCATTGGGAAGGCTGTTCTGTTGAAAGGCTGAAACCTTATCCTTCACCCACCCTACAAAACGGGGAAATCGTGTAACAGCACGGCTTACAATAAAATCGTATGAAAAGGGGACCTCTTCGACCCTCAGCTTGCTGGCTTTTACATTTTTCAATCCCAGGGTTCCGGCAACAGCCTGTACGACCTTTATTTTTTTCCCGATGGAATCGACCAGGTGAAATTGTGATTCCGGAAAAACAACAGCCAGGGGGATTCCCGGGAACCCTCCACCGGTGCCTGCATCGAGAATATGGCTTCCTGGTTTGAAACGAAGTACCTTTGCAATGGCCAACGAGTGCAGGATATGCCGTTCACAGATCCCGGAAATATCCTTCCTGGAAATCACATTTATTTTTGCATTCCATTCCTCATACAGGGGTTGCAGCCTTCCAAGCAGATCAAACTGTTGGGGAGTTAATTCCGGAAAATACTTGTGAATAATCTCCATACACCTTACTCCTTGTTGCTGATTTCCGTTGCATCGATTATTTTGAAAAGCAATTCCCGGGCCCTGAACAGTTGAGCTTTTACCGTCCCCAAAGGAAGCTTCAGCTCCCGGGCAACCTCCTCATACGAATACTCTTTAAAATAGCGCAGATCGACCAGAACCTGATAGCGCGGTTTTAATCTCCGGACCACCTTGTGCAACAAAACAGCCTTCTGCTTGCGTATCAGTTTTTCTTCCGGATTCAGATCCTTCGATTTTAATCGTATGGATTGCGGGTCTGCTTCGGAGGATTCACTGCCTGGTTCTATGGGTATGAAGATTCCCCTCTTTTTGCGCAAAAAATCGATGCAGTTGTTTGAAGCAATTTTGAACAGCCAGGTACTAAAGGCATAATGGGGAGAATATTGATGCAGGTTGTTAAAAGCTTTTCCAAAGGCTTCCAGGGTCAGGTCTTCGGCATCACTCTTATTGTTGACCATTTTGAGAAGCATAAAATAGATGGTGTCTTTGTACCGGGCAAGCAATTTGGCAAATGCTTTTTCGTCTCCGTTTAATGCAGCCCGGACCAAAGCATAATCCTGTTTTGCCTTCTCGGAAAGGCTTTTGATTGAATGCTGTTCCATCTGCGACCTTATAAAGAACCTACCTAATGCCTTAAAAAAAATATCCGGCAATAAGGAACTATAAGTTCATATACTAACGAAGATAGGAATATTTTCTCTTCGTTCAAACGTTTTTGGATAGAAAGTATAATATAACTATGTAAAACAGCCTTTATTAAAACCACCAGTGCCATCACGAGGAGTATCTCCCGGAAACAGATCAGTGTCAGAATAGTTAAGGGAACGATCAGGATCCGGGTGAGGACATCCAGCAGGAGCAATAGTCGTTTTAAGAATGGCAACCTTCGTTTAATATGGATCGATTTAAGAATAAGCTCCCTATAGGCCTTACGGGTTGTCTTTTTGTTTTTGCGGATTACCCCTTCGGGTGACAGGTTCAGGGTTGTTTTTTCTGCTGAGATAAATTTATTAATCACCCTCTCCATATTCTGATACGGATCATTCATTGCACCGGCAAAACCTTTTGTTTCGAAATATTTCTTTTTTAAAAATGCAAGGTTCGTTTCTTCAGCTACGAAACCCATTCCGAAGGCAAGAAAAGCAAAACTCTGAAATTGCTGAAAGAACAACTCATTCCTGTAAATCCTGTGGAGGAGTCCTTTGCCGGGTGTTATCCCTGTATATCCGACAATCAGGTTATGGGAATCAGCTGCTTTTCCGGCAAACGAAAAAAGCCACCCGGCCGGGTAGGTAGCCACTGAAGGATCGCTAAGGATCACCCAATCGTTACCGGCTGCTTTTAATCCGACGTTCAGGGCCTGCTTTGTTGAATAGCGCACCTCCTGATTCAGTCCTGACATCCGCAGGTGCGTATATTTCTCCCGGGTTAAACCCAGAACCATAAAGGAGTGATCCTGGGAAAAATCATCCACCACAATCACTTCATACCGATGGTATTCCGAACTCAAGAGGGCAGGAAGATTATTTTTCAGATTGTGTTCTTCATTCCGGATAGCCATCAGCACCGAAAAGGAAGGATTTTCATTGCTCCCCGGTCCTTTCTTTACAAAAAAATACCGGTACATCAGCAGGTCTCCCAAAAACCTGATAAGGTAGATTCCGGCAACCAGGATCAGCAGAAAAGTTTCTCCCGGGGTATATTCTGCCATAAAATCTGCTATGTGAGAATAAGTAACCACGGGCAGCAAATTTAGAAGTATATTCGTAAAAGAAACCGGTTGTTTTTTAATTTTAATTAACAACTCTTCAAAATAATAAGAACAGGCGGAATCAGTTATATGTTATCTTTGCAACCGGGAAAACGAAGGCGAATGAAGTTTGAACGGATTAATTCCTGCGAAGGATCGGCAGCACGGACAGGGAAAATCACCACTGCTCACGGGGATTTTTCCACTCCTATGTTTATGCCGGTAGGAACAGCCGGTTCGGTGAAAGGGATCCACACACGGGATTTAAAAGAGGATATCAAGGCCCAGATCATCCTGGGAAACACCTATCATCTTTACCTTCGTCCCGGGATCCGGGTTATTGAGGATGCCGGCGGGATCCATCACTTCAACGGGTGGGATGGCCCTGTTCTTACTGACAGTGGAGGTTTTCAGGTTTTCTCGCTGGGCGATATCCGGAAACTTTCGGAAGAAGGCGTACGGTTCCAGTCCCACATTGACGGTTCGTACCACCTCCTCACACCGGAAAAAGTGGTTGATATCCAAAGGGCTATCGGTGCGGATATCATCATGGCTCTGGATGAATGTACCCCCGGGAATTCGGATTTTGCGTATGCTCAGAAATCACTCGGACTAACACAACGCTGGCTTGAAAGATGTTTCAACCGGTTCAACACTACGTTGCCTAAATACGGATATGAACAATCGATGTTCCCAATAATACAGGGGGCTGTCTTTCCGGAACTCAGAAAGGCTGCGGTTAAAGAAGCAACAGGGTATCAGGCCGATGGTTATGCCATTGGGGGGCTTTCCGTAGGCGAACCGGAGGAGGTAATGTATGAAATGGTGGAAATTACGGCCGACGGGTTGCCCGAAAACCGGCCCCGCTACCTGATGGGAGTGGGAACTCCCGTGAACATACTGGAGGCCATTGACCGGGGTATCGATATGTTCGACTGTGTAATACCTACACGAAACGGAAGAAACGGAATGCTCTTTACCCGCAAAGGAATCATCAATATGAAAAATGCCAAATGGCAAAACGACCATTCACCGGTTGATCCGGAAGGGACCTCCTTTGTGGATAAAGACTATTCCAAAGCATTCCTTCGCCACCTGATCATCTCGAATGAAAGACTGGGAGCACAGATTGCCAGCCAGCATAACCTGGCTTTTTACCTGTGGCTGGTGAAAGAAGCTCAAAAACAAATTAATACAGGAAATTTTAAATCCTGGAAAGAAGAAAGGATTCGCATTCTATCGGTACGGTTATAATATGAGATTTTTTAAAACACTGGATATTTACATTACGAAAAAGTTTCTGGGAACTTTTTTTTATGCGCTTATTCTCATCATCATGATCGTACTGGTATTCGATGTGGCCGAGAATCTCGATGAATATCTTGCCAACGAAGTCCCCGTTAAAAAAGTGATCTTTGATTATTATTTCAATTTTATCCCCTATTTTGCCAATCTGTTCAGCAGTTTATTCACCTTTATTGCCGTCATTTATTTCACCTCCAAGATGGCCTATAATACGGAAATTATTGCCATTCTGAGCAATGGGATTTCTTACGCAAGGCTGATGGTTCCCTACCTCTTTTCAGCACTGGTTATTGCTGTGCTCACATTTGTCCTGGGGAACTACATTATTCCCCCGGCAAATAAAGTAAGGATCAATTTCAGAAATACCTATATAAAGAATTATGTCACCAATGAAAGGCAGATACACCGGCAGATAGAACCAGGGGTCTATATCTATATGCGCAGTTTTTCCGGGAGCAATGTAGGAGACAAGTTTGTTATGGAGAAATTTGAGGACAAACAATTGGTGGAAAAACTGACGGCAGAGAATATACGGTGGGATGAAGAAAACCAGAAATGGATATTAAACCAATACTGGAAACGCACCATCAGGGATGGTCACGAAGAAGTGGTCAGCGGGTACCGGATGGATACCACCCTGAATATGCAACCGGATGAATACCGGACCATCCGTAACGAGACGGAAATGATGACTACTCCCGATATTAAAAAGCACATTGTAAGCATGCGGAAACGGGGGGTTAATCCCACGGAATATGAAATTGAAAAACACAAACGCTCCAGCGGCCCGGTATCGGTATTTATCATGACGCTTATTGGTGCCGGCCTTGCTTCAAGGAAAGTAAAAGGAGGGCTCGGATTCCATCTCGGTCTGGGATTGCTTTTCAGTTTCTCCTATATTTTCTTTTCACAGATGTCAACCGTTTTTGCCATCAGCGGAACGATGCATCCGTTTTTTGCCGTCTGGATTCCCAATTTCACCTATGGAATCATTGCTTTGATCATCAGTATTTGGGCATCCCGGTAAAAAAATTATAAATTCGCTTCGTTAAAGAAAATCATTACTTTTAACTCATCTGGCTGAGAAACAAACTAAACTAGAGCATATGTCATTAAAAAACAACATCCTCGATTTACGGAAGAGGAAAAGAGAAGTACAGAAAGGCGGGGGAACCAAGGCCATCCAGAAACAGGCGAAGATGGGAAAACTGACGGCCCGTGAGAGGATCCTTGCGATCCTGGATGAAAAGTCATTTCATGAATACGACCTTTTTGTAGCCCACAGTGCCAAGGATTTTGGCATGGAAGAGATGGTCCTCCACGGTGACGGGGTAATCATAGGTACCGGCACCATTTTTCAGAAACCGGTATGTATTTTTGCCCAGGACTTTACCGTTGCGGGGGGTTCCCTGGGTCTTATGCATGCCCGGAAGATCACCAAAATAATGGATCATGCCCTGAAGATGCGGGTTCCGCTGATCGGGATCAACGATTCAGGAGGGGCCCGGATCCAGGAAGGCGTCAACTCGCTGGCCGGTTACGGAGAAATATTCTTCCGCAACACCCTGGCATCCGGTGTGATACCCCAGATCTCCGTCATCCTGGGCCCCTGTGCCGGGGGAGCGGTTTATTCGCCGGCTCTGACCGATTTTGTGTTTGTTGTGGAGAACATTTCCAAAATGTTCATTACCGGCCCCAGCGTCATCAAATCGGTGCTGGGCGAGGAGATCTCCATGGAAGAACTGGGAGGCGCCAGCGTACATGCCGAGATTACCGGAAATGCCCATTTTTACGCAAAAACGGAACAGGAATGTTTTGATCAGATAAAAACACTGATCTCTTATATTCCCAGGAACAATAAGGTGAAGGCCATGGCTTTCCCGCCAAAGGAACCCAAAAGAGGAAAAAAGATCGAAGAGATTGTCCCGGCCAATCCCCGGATTCCTTACGATATGCGCGATATCATCCGGGCTATTACCGATGGATCTGAGTTTTTTGAGATCATGGAATACTTTGCCCCCAACATCATCATTGGCTTCGGGCGTATGGAAGGCAATACCGTAGGTTTTGTGGCCAATCAGCCCATGGTTCTTGCCGGTGTTCTCGATACGGACAGTTCGGATAAAGCAGCCCGTTTTATCCGGTATTGCGATGCTTTCAACATTCCGATCGCTACCCTGGAGGACCTGCCGGGATACCTGCCGGGCGTGGACCAGGAACATGCCGGAGTGATCCGCCACGGGGCAAAAATTCTGTATGCCTACAGCGAAGCCACCGTACCAAAAGTTACCGTTATCCTTCGCAAAGCCTATGGCGGCGGGTACATCGCCATGAATTCACGCCACCTGCGCGCTGATTTTGTGTTTGCCTGGCCTACCGCTGAAATCGCAGTCATGGGACCCGAAGGAGCTGCCAACATCGTGTTCCGGAAAGAAATAGCTGAATCGGAAGACCCCGAAACAACAAGACAACAAAAAATTGAAGAATACAAACAAAAATTTGCCAATCCGTTTGTAGCTGCTTCCCAGGGATATATCGATGAGATCATTGAACCCCGGGAAACCCGCTCCATGATCCTTCATGCCCTGAAAGTCTCGGAAAATAAAAATATCTCCGGACCGGATAAAAAACATGGAATTCCTCCTTTTTAATGCAAAAAAAACCAGATGGAAGAACAAAACGAATTACAAAAGCTGGTGATAGACGGCGCTATTTACCAGACCACCTTTACAAAAAAATTTGAAAACAGGCCGCTTTACATTTCCCCCGATACAAATAAGATCCTGTCATTTCTCCCAGGAACAATTGTGGATATTTTCATCAGAAAGGGGGACCGGGTGGAAGCAGGAGAAACCATTCTCATCCTGGAAGCAATGAAAATGTTTAACAATGTATCCATGCCCTTTAATGGTCAGGTCGTAAAGGTCCATGTGAAAAGAAATGAAGTCATCCCCAGGAACCATCTGATGGTGGAAATAAAACCTATATAAAAGTAAAAATCCCTTCCTTCTTTACGGGAAGGGGAATCAGGCAACGATCCGGTAAGGGTAGATTTCTGCCTGCCTGTCTTTCAAGGTGTACCAGCGTTCATAACACCCTTACGCGGTGAAGAACCAGAACCGAAAAACGATGAAGCGAGCAACCAACTTTCTGATCCTGATGATGATCCTTTCCCCGGCGTTGGCACAGCCTGTCGATGATCCGTGCCATCGCTCCACAGAGGGAACGGATTTCTGGTTCGGATTTATGGAACATATGAATTTAATGGACCATTTTCTTGAAATCCGTGTTTGTGCCCGCGAAGCTACTCCCTTTACCCTGACCTATGGCCCTGACGAAACGCCCCTGGGAGGCACGTATCAGGTAACTCCGGAAAGTTCTGTGAAAGTGGATATCCCCTGGGAAACCCTGGAACATTTCGGGTCGGAAGTGATTGAGAACAAAGGAATCCACCTGGTTTCGGAAAAGCCGGTCAATGTTTTTGCCATGAACTGGGACCAGAACTCCAGCGATGCCGCTGTGATCTATCCGACTCCATCGCTGGGAGTGGAATATTTTGCTATGTGTTATACGCCCAATCCGGAGCCTGATGACAATGGGCGCAACACTGAATTTCTGATTGTTGCTACCCGGGATACCACCACCCTACAGATCACTCCTTCGGTCAACACCCACGATAATACCCATCTCAAAGGAGAACCCTGGGAGATTACCTTGCACCGGGGTCAGTCGTACCAGGTACAATCGTTGAACAATCTAAAATGGCCGGGACAGGGCGACCTCACAGGGAGTTATATACGGGCCGACAAGCCGGTAGCCTTTTTCTCTGGATCCCTGAAAGCCATCATTCCTTCAGGTGCATTCAGCCATACCGGAGACCACCTGTATGAACAGATACCCCCGGTAAATACCTGGGGCAGGGAATTTTTCACCATCCCTTACCGGTTCAGGTACTGGGACCGGCTTCGAATATTAGCCCAGGAAGACCATACCATAGTCTGGATCAACGGATTAAAACCCGATACCCTGGACCGGGGAGAATTCAGGGATACGGTGTTGCTACATTACCAACCCAAAAGAATCATAGCAGAGAAACCGGTGCTGGTTGCCCAGTACAGCCAGTCCCAATCAGAAGATATGGGTAGTTTCTCCGGAGGAAACAATGAACCTTTTATGGTCATCCTTCCTCCAAGGGCCCAGTTTCGCAACAGTGCCAATTTTGTGGTCTATGAACTGAAGCAGGCCGACTCCGATTATTTCATCAATGCGGTTTTTCCTTCCTCCGAAATCAACAATATTTATCTGAACGATACCCGGCTTAGAGAGCTTGCATTACAGGATTCGATTCAATATGATATAAAATGGCCTTCAAGCAGTTTTGGCGGCAATTATTACGCCCAGTTAAAAGTCGATCCGGGAGTCTATACCCTGTGGATTGACCATCCCGACAAGAGCTTCTATGCTTACTCATACAGTTACGGGCAACAGGAGTCGCTGGGGTACAGTGTTTCTTTTAACCTGGACAACCTGCTGGATCTGGGGAGCAGCATTAATTTTCAGAAGGATACCCTGGTCCTTTGTTACGGCGATTCGATCACCCTGGATGCCGGATGGTGGTTTGAGGAGTTCAAATGGAACACCGGCGATACAACCCAGACCATTGTAGCAAAAGACAGTGGCTGGTTTTATGTGGACGTGAAAGACGAATTCGGCTGCGAGCAGTCCGATTCGGTCTATGTATTTCTGAGCAGGCCGGTCACCGACCTGGGAGTGGACACCTCCGGTTGTGAGCCCTTTTCCATGGAACTGGATGCCGGGAGAGTCGTCAAAAGAAAATACTACTGGAATACCGGCGAAAGGACCCAAAAGATCACGGTTGACACCACCGGCCTCTATTCCGTAACCGTAACCGACAGTTTTGGATGCCGGGCATCCGATGAGATGTTTCTGGAAGTGTTTCCCATACCCCACATCGATTTGTTGTCTGATCCTGTTGTATGCGACATGAAATCCACAAAAATGGAAGTGGGATTAACCTACACCAATGGATCTCCCTGGGATCTCCCCCTGGAAACCACCTGGGGATCGGATGATCCTTTGGTGGTATTTGACCAGGAAACAGACACTTCAGTCGTTGTCCGTGTTCCTAAATGGGGGGATTATACTGTTTTTTACCATGCCATGACCCCCGACCGGTGCGATACCACACGTCACTATACCCTGCACTTCTACCCCACCCCTTCTGCCGATTTTGAAATCATCGGGGACGACGACCGGTGTGCTGATTTCAACCGGGAGGTTTTGTATACCGGCGATGGGGGCGAACGTACAAAGTTTTACTGGGACTTTGGACCGAGTTTGATTGTGGACTCTTTGGACTATCCCCGCAATTTCCGGATATCGTTGGGCATAGGCTCCGATCCGGAGATATCCCTTGTGGTGGAAGAAAACGGTTGTTACAGTGAACGAAACAGAAAGCCTCTTGTTGGATTCCCTAAAGATGTTATTGTAGAGGCTGACCCAACCCGGGGATGCGACTCCCTGGAGGTGTCTTTTTCCGTTGATTTTCCTTACCCCGGGGTTTCCTATTGGTGGGATTTTGGTGACGGCTCAGGGGATTCCGGAAAGAAACCGGTCCATTCTTACAAAGAGACCGATTTTTATGATGTAACCTTAACGGCAACGGACCCGGTTAGTGGATGCAAAGCAGGATATTTCTTCAACGATCTGGTCAAAATATACCCCACACCAACAGCCCGGTTCAGCGGCGATCCGTACAAATGTTATACGGATCAGGTGGAACTCCGCTACCTAAATGCCATCGATTCGACCTACTTTACATGGGTTGTTGACGGGGAAGAGCTGCACGACAGCCCCGGAGACGGATCCCTGACCGTGTCTCTTGAAAAGCCCCTGACAGAAGTAGGATTACAGGTTGAAGAGCACGGGTGTGTAAGTGAACCGGTTTATAAAATATTCAAACGAATCCCCCGGGTAGATTTTACCATCGATAAATACGAAGGGTGCCAGCCGTTGCGTGTGTTGGCTACCGGGAGTTCGGACGAAGAAGAGGTAACTTATTACTGGTGGCTGGAAAATAAACAATGGGTAGGGAGAGGTAATCCCTACACGTATACGCTGAATGACACCGGGTATTTCGACCTGGGAGTACGCGTAGCTTCCACGTTAACCGGTTGCCAGGATACCCTGATAAAAAAAGACCTGGTATGGGTTCATATAACCCCTACAGCTGTTTTTCAGGCAGATCCCCAAAAAGCCTATTCCGATGAAGCCGTGATTTCCTTTACGAACCAATCAACAAATACAGAAACCTATCTCTGGGATTTTGATGACGGGAAGAGGTATGAAGGCAGGAATCCCCCTCCACATGCATACAATGAAGTAGGAACCTACCGGCCTACGCTGATAGCCGGCACTGAATATGGGTGCCTCGACACCGCCCGGACAACGATTGAGATCATACCGCGTATCCTGTATGCACCCAATGCCTTTCGTCCCTCAAGCGACATCCCGGAAAACAAATTCTTCATGCTCTCGGGGAAAGGAATCAATCCGGACAGATTCCGGGTTGAGATTTATGACCGCTGGGGCCAGGTGGTATTTGAATCGGACCATCCGGAAGACAAATGGGATGGAACCATGAAAAACGGCGAACCGGCGCCCATGGGAAATTATATCTGGACCGCATCCTACTATGACCTTCTTGGGGGATTTCACGAAATGAATGGACAGGTTCTGTTGATCCGTTAGTAATCCCAGGGCGAACGGAAAAACGGAAAGGTTGGTCTGCCGGACGGATCTTTCAGCAGGAAGGAGAGCGTAACCTCATGGCTGCCGCTGGTCAGTCCGGCAAGACCTGAAATCGTCCAGTCATACGTGTAGGTTAACTGCCAGCTGTCGCTTATGAATCCCACCAGAAAAATCAGGGCATCGTTTTGCAAGGTGATATTCTGGCGCAACCAGGCCCCTGCAGAGATTCCCCTTCGGTTGATGAAAAAACCATAATTAATTTGGGTGAAAGCTCCCTGTTTCTGGAGGATGATCTGCGGTGAAAAATCAAACATCCTGCGCATCGCATTCCGGTATAAAAAAGGGAACCGGGCCCCAACATGCAACGTATATTTAGGGTATAAAACACTTAAACTATCCGCTGAATGCGATTGAGCGGGTTTGTTCAGATGATGCCCTGCGATTCCCATAAATAAAGTTTCGTTATAGAACAACATTCCGGCCGATGCATCAAAATAGCTGAAATTCGGATCTGAATACGCTTCATTGGATACCCCATGGATTCCGTAATTGGGATCAAGGTTGTCAGGAAAAATCAGCCCACTCAGATTCAGTGCATTGTGACCCCATCCGGCCTGAACAGCCCCGTTCATATACCATTGACGGCTGATGCGGATAAACCGGGAATAGATGGCACTCACCTGCAGTTTGTTCAGGGCATTCCCAGCCTGACCATCGTTCAATATAAAAAACCCGATCCCTCCCTGGAGTGCCTCCACAGGGAAGTCAATTCCCAGGCTATAGGTGGTGTATGCCTTGTGAAATGCAGGCCATTGATTCCGGTATTGCAGCGCAACCCGGGGGACCTCAACAGAACCGGCAAAAGCAGGATTCAGATACAGGGGATTGGAATAAAACTGTGAAAAAGCAACATCCTGCGCCGCAAGCCTGAACAGGCTTACAACCATAAAAAAAATTGCAATGGCTACAGGTGCTGATTTCATCCGATTAAAATTGTCTGTTTATAACGGGTTCAGATGCCTGCCTGTTCGGCAGACAGGGAACTTCCATACTAAGAATCATTGTATTTTGTAGCATGATTTGACATGGTTGTTTCATCCGTTTAGAATTGTTAACAATTTTATAGTGCCAGATGCCTGCCTGTTCAGCAAATTCACCTCCCGTCGATTGACACCAAAACCGAAATCTATTAAATAAGTTCAATTTTTATGCCAAATGAATGTTAAAAGAATACGATAGAATCATTCATAGTAACAATATCCTGCCAAAAACATAGCAAGAATAACAAAAATAAAACCCGGACGCATTTGCAGTCCGGGTTCCAACTTAACCTAACTAAACCAAACATATGAAAAAACTTACTTTCTTCTTTTTATACTACCTTTATGAGCTTTTTTAAGCTATGAGGCAGTTCAAAAGTATATTTTAACACAACAAATGTTGTGCCAAAAAGTCATAAGTGGTGGACAGACCGGTGTTGACAGAGGTGCTCTGGATGCAGCCCTAAGCCTTGGATTCCCCTGCGGGGGATGGTGTCCCAAAAACAGACTGGCCGAAGATGGAGTCATCGGGGAGAAATATCCGCTGAAGGAGTGTGCGGAAGGAGGATATGCGGAAAGAACAAAAAAAAATGTGGAAGATTCGGATGGCACCCTGATTCTCTATACCGGCCAATTAACCGGTGGCACACGGTTAACCTTTCAACATGCAGAATTCCTCAGGAAACCTGTTTTTTTGCTGAACGTCGGAAGCAGCATCCGCTTAGAGGACAAAGAACGCATTCTGGCAGAAATCGATGCCCGGAAGATACTGATTCTTAACATAGCAGGGCCCCGTGCCAGTGAATGGGCAGAAGGCTATCTGCTGGCAAAAAAATTCACCGCTGATCTGATCCGTCATTTTACACATTGACATCAGGAAATTTCCCCTGTTAAACCACGATGCATTGTAATATACAGCGTTAAATCCATTGAATGCAACTCACAAAATTACTGCATAGACCCCATTCTCCCGTCTTCCGACTCCAGACTCCGGTCTTCGGACTTCCTTCTTCCGACTCCGGACTTCCGTCTCCGGTCTCCGGTCTTCCGTCTCCGGACTTCCTTCTTCCGTCTCCGGTCTTCCTTCTTCCGT
>Ga0307422_1000500_pt1 | contig 21889 bp, 17 predicted proteins | sample SalMarWE160290MG_FD_202153 | JGI IMG/M metagenome (GOLD analysis project Ga0307422, IMG submission 202153) | Salt marsh sediment microbial communities from the Plum Island Ecosystem LTER, Massachusetts, United States - WE1602-90 | ecosystem: Environmental > Aquatic > Marine > Intertidal zone >...
TGCGCACGGGGATTTCCTCTTCACCCACCGGGGCTATAGTGGACCGGTCGTCCTTAATCTCGGGCATGCGGCGGCGCGGGCAACGCTCTCTGGGGAACATCCAACGATCACCGTCTCCTGGAGCACGTTGAGCGAAGCGGATTGGAAAGAAGTGCTCGCGCCGAGCAGCACGTCGAGCGGGAGGATGGTCCGTGGCGCCTTGAAGGAGATCCTCCCCGATCGGTTGGTCGATATGCTCTTAGCAGAGCTTGACCTTTCCGGGGCGAAGCTTTCTACCCTTCACGGCGGGGAGCGGACCCGCCTGATCGCAGCCCTCACCTCTTACCAGCTTCCGTGGACGGGATGCGGGTGGTGGAACGAGGCTGAGGTAACCGGCGGTGGGGTCAGCCTCGCCGATCTTGATCCGAGTACCTTGGAGAGTGGGGTGATTCCTAACCTATACCTATGTGGGGAGCTCCTTGATGCCTTTGGCCCGATTGGAGGAACGAATTTTCTGTGGGCCTTCGTCACCGGCAAGCTTGCCGGTGAAGGCGCCGCCCGGTAGCATAGGAGGCGTATGTGATCATAAGGTGTGCGCTGTCCCCTTCTTGGGTGTTCTATGGGATTGTTTCTCGCCATGTATAGAGGGTTAATGGAATAGGTAATCGAGATTACACTCGTGACCCGGGTGATGAAAGAGAAGGATAGGGAAGGAGGATTGATCTTAGCGAACGGGGAAATCCTTAAGGTCTTTGCCTCCTTGAACAAGCGGCGGAAACGCTATGCCCTCCTGCGTCTCCGCCGCTGCCTATTTTCTGTATCGGGAACCAACCTGCGTAAACCTTTCCTATTGCTCGTCTTCGAGTTCAACCCCTAGTTTCAAGCATTCTACCGCCGAGGGCTGAGGAATTGGAAGATCGGGAGGTTCAATCACTCACTCGCTCAATCCTGCTCCCCCTCACTACGTGCTCCGTGTTCTCAGGGCGATGAAAGCTTCTGTTCGGCCTTCGGCCTTGCTCCGCAACCCGCAGAGAAGGGGTTTATACAACAGCCTCAGAAGTACCAGCAAGAGAGGATCAGAGCGATCCAGGCAATGAGGAAGAAGATCGGTAGGCAGGCGAGCGACCATCTCGACATGTTCCTGATAAACCACGAGAGGTGCTCGACTGTAGGATACCACTCTGCACACTTCCAATCGGCTGCTGAAAGACAGACCTGCTCGTTATGGAGCAGTTTGTAGAAACTCCGATGAAATTCTGCCCCGGCAAACTCTCCCTCCAGGCTCCGCAACAGGCCTTCCCAGTAGAGCACCGCGCGCGCTGCCCGGCGTTCGTTAAAGAACCAACAGAGAGCGATGAAAATACCGATCCCGCTGAGAACGGTGCCATACGATCTCGCTTCATGAAGCATATGGGTGAGAGCGAGGAAGGCGAGTGCGAGGATGAGGATACAGTGGGTGAGAAGGAATACTCCCAGTATCGTCCAGTAACTGCGTTCCTTGACTCCGCTCGTTAGAGCAGCTGCCTGATAGATCTTGAGCCATTCTTCCAGTTCCATGAATAATCCTCCTTCTGTGCACCCTCTTTTCATGTTAGGAAGTGGGCACAGCGCGAAAAAGGGGCCTTTTCCTCCGTATTTGGGACAAGTGTCCTAATCTGGGGCGTTCTTGACGAATCGGAAAGGGAGTGTTATGTTATTCATTGAGAAGGGGAAAAACGGGTAAGGAGATCTTTTGCTGACTTCCCAGAAGGACTATTCACCAACATCGGAACGCGCTCGCCCGGGGGAGGGTGCGGTACAGCGGATCTTGGATGATGTTGCCAGGGCCGTGATCGCGCAAACGCCGTACCAGCGGGTGGTTGTCTCTCTTTACGATTCTCCATTGGCAGCGTCTCCCCGCTCGGAGACCCGCGTCCTGAAGTACTCCGCAAGGGAGCTTTCCCTAGAAGATGAACAGGAGATCAGCCTCTTTGTAACCGGAGGTGGGATCATCCGCGGGGAGAAGTTCAACACATCCTTTCGTCTAGGTAATTCCTATTATATTCCAGGTGACAGGGTGCCCTATTCTGTGGTTCCACGGATCCCGAGTCATCGGCGGTTTCTCGGGTATGGCGGTTGGCGCGCGGATGATCTCCTCCTCATTCCGGTCGAGGTCGAGGGGAGGATCATCGGGCAGATCTCGGTCGACGATCCGTGTGACGGAGTGCGTCCGACGCAAGCGGCGTTGCGTGGGTTGGAGGAGCTGGCCTCGGTCGCTGCAATCGCCTTAAGGGAGGCGCGTGTGCTGGAGACATTGAGCGAGAATCACATGCTCTTCCGTTCTCTGACGGAGAACACCCTTCATGGAGCCTTCATTGTACAGGGTGATCGGTTCTGCTACGTCAACGATCGTGGGATGGAGATCCTCGGTTATACGAGGCAGGAACTCCTCGTCATGGAACCGTGGTGGCAGGTGATCCATCAAGAGGATCGGCGTACGGTCTTAGATGGAGGCGGTTCCCCTTCCATCGACGGACTTTTTGAAGCGCGCGGCGTCTGTAAGAACGGTCGTGTTGTCTGGCTGCAGTGGACTAAGCAAGCGATCGAATATCGCGGAGGGGCGGCGATACTTCTGAATCTTATGGATATCAGTGAACGGGTGCGTGCCGAAAAGTTCTTAAAGGAGCAGGCTCTTCACGATCCGTTGACCGGCTTGTTCAATCGGCTGTACTTTGACGAAACGATCTGCACGGAATTGAAGCGTTCCCAGCGGTACAAGCGACCGTTCACCGTCATGATGACCGATCTTGCTGGGTTTAAGCAGGTGAACGACCGGCTCGGACACCAGGATGGGGACGAGGTTCTGCGGGAGGTGGCGCGGGTCATTCAACAACAGATTCGTGAAAGCGACTGGGCAGTCCGCTACGGTGGGGACGAGTTCCTCATCGTTCTTCCCGAAACAGGGGTTCGGGTCGAGGCCCTCGCTCAACGGTTGCACACCGCGGTCGAAGAATGGGGGAGGAGCCGCCTCTCGGATCTTCCCTTGCAGATCGATATCGGATGGGCCACCTGGAATTCTGACGACAACCAATCAGTCCCCGATCTCATTCGCCTTGCCGACGTTAAGATGTATCAAGCGAAGGCAGTGCGGCGAGGTGCAGGGAAAGAGTAAGGTCTGTCACAGAGTGAGGAACGATCTACGACAGACCTTTTGTAGTTCAGCCTTTCTTCTCTTCCCGATTGAGGTACTGAAGGATCGCATCGACGACCAGGTAGTTGATCGAACGATCGCGCTTCTCGCTCAAGCGAATCAAGCGTTCGACAGGCTTTTCTTCCATCTTCTTCTGTGGAATGTAGATGGAAAGCTTATCAAGGATTTCTTTATTAGCCATGGTTTTCACCTCCTCATCAAGAAATTCGTTCCATCGTTTTCTTATTGGTTCTTCACTAAATCGGTGGTACTTACTAAGCCTAGCAAAATTTCCATCCCAGTCCATGCAAGCGAGAAGAAAATAACATGGAAAAAACATGGAAATTACACCGCGGAGAGAGGCCTTTATCGTGGAGATCTCGTCAGAGGCGCTCGTGACGGCAGGATAGGATTTGACGTCCTTCTCCGGATTGCTAGAATAGGAGTATCTCTTTAAGAAGGAAGGAAGTGAGAGGATGACAGCAACCCGCAGCATCGTGCTCTTCTCTGTGATGGTAGCTTTGGTAGGGATCTTTCTAGGCGGTTGCCTGCCTGGAGGTGGTCCACAGGCCGTCATTGAGGTGAATTCGACAGGGGGGGTCGTTCCCCTGGTCATCAACTTCAACGGCAGTGCCTCAACTGGGCCCGATGGGATTAGTACTTATACCTGGGATTTTGGGACTGACGACCCTCTGTCACACGAAGCCAGTGGAACCTACACGTACGAGCATGCGGGAACGTATGCGCTGAAGCTAACCGTGCGTGCGGCCGATGGATCGACGGCTAGCAAGAGTGTGACGGTGACAGTCGACCCAGCAATGTGGATTACCGACGCCAACCTGAACACGGTCTACAAGCTGGACATGCAGGGAACTCAAATTGATTCATTCCTCCTTCCGTTCACCGAGCCGCGGGGGATCACCGTCGCCGAGGTCGGGGGGAAATCGTGGCTCTTTACCGCCTGCTACAACGGTGGGAACCAGCGTATCGTCCGGATCGATCCTATCACAGGGAACGTCAGCCAGAACTACAGCGCCCCGGCGCAATCGCCGCTTCAGCTCGCCTACGGGGCGACCGGGCAGAAGCAGATCTGGCACGTCGATGGGCTGAGCCGGAAGATCTACCGCCTCAACCCACCCGATCTTCAGGTCTACGATTCCTATGGCCAGTCGTACTTCAAGGCGACTTCCCCTCAGATAGGGAGCCTCCCCTTCCTGTGGAAACCACAAGGGCTCGATTGGACACCGGAGACGAACGCCGCAGGCCACCTGTGGTACTTCGAAGGGGAGAACCGGCTCCTGTACAAGATCAAGATCATCCCGGGCTACGACATCATGTCGAATACGCAGCTGCAAATCGTTGGAGATCCGGTAAATGTCCCGATCTTCTCTGCTTCGGCGATCGACATATACGATGGGATGCTATGGGTGATCGACGTGAACACCCATGCCATAATCGAGGTCGATCCAACAACAGGGATCCTGACTGGGAGCAAGATCACGGGGTTCCCCGGGGCGGCTCCGGCCGGTTTGGAGATCCAGCACTGATCACCACCACGCTGGGATACAGGCCTCAATCCCAAGCGATGCGTACGGAGAGAGGTCGTTCCCTGCGACCTCGATCGCCAGGTCAATCGGGAGACTGAACAGGGTGAAACCAACTCCAAGGCCGAGCCGGTCGATCCCTCCAGCGAGGAGGATCGCGGTTTCCCAGCGGATCTCTACCACCCGGACCTGCGCCGGATCCTCCGATGGCGATCTTCGCTCTGTCTGATGACAGGTTGAGGTCGATGGTGAGCGCGACCCCGGGAATGGTGGTGAGTGCTCCCCCAGCGCGGAGGGAGAGAGGAAGATCCGCACCGAAGATCCCGGCTCCGAGGTGAGAGAGGCTTGCCCCGAACGCCCACTGGGGTCCGCAGTGACGGAATCCTACGTGAAAGGAGATCCCTCCCGGTGCGTCGTTGAATCGGTAGGAAAGGCCGCATCCGAGCCGGGTCTGCGAGAAGAGGGGGAAGGCGAAGGTCCCCAGGATCTCTCCCCCGCCTCCGCTCTGGACCATGTTCCAAATAACGGTCGGGTTGTTCGCGGCTGCGATCGACGCTCCCAGCAGGAGAGTAGAGGCACCATTGGGGGAGATACCGGCGGCGAACGCGCCATGCACCCCGGGTGCGGCCGTTCCTCCTCCTGAATTCCACAGTGGGGCGAGCGGTCCATCTGCTACAGCGGTGTAGGCTGTTCCTCTCCCCAAGGAGCGAGGGTCGATCTCATAGGCTTGGAAGGCAACGCGGTCGGTTCTTACCATGGGAAGACGACGTGGAATGCCTCGATGCAATCGGCTTGGGGATCGAGGGTGCGCGAAGAGGCGTTAGTATAGTGAACCTGGACCCCGGGGACGAACGCCTCGATCACCTGGGCTAGCCCTTCCACAAACGCGCGTTTATGAATGGTGCAGATATCCCTGTGCTGCACGCCGCTCTTCTGCTGCGCAGTAGGGGAGGGGCAGAAGACGGCATTCTCTGTCTTAAGAAGGACGGTCTCCCCCTCACGGGTGAGTATCGGCTGGTTCCCTCCGCGCCTGGCAAAGAAGGTAGTAAACAGGGCAAGGAGGCTCTCCGTCGGATCCTTGCGGATCGCGGCGCAAGAGAGCGTTCCCTCCCTGATGAGGGAGAGGAGAAGGTCGTACCCGCTCTCGAAGCCGCAGGCGTTGTAGTAGTGCCGCACCGCGGGATAGGCCGCGTCGCCAAACTCATCGATCAAGCGCTTGATGTCGTAGTACTCCTCCAGACGCACCTCACAGTTCAGGTTGTCATCGGTTCGGACACGTTCTGACATTGAAACCTCCTTCTCAGTAACGATACCGCGCACCGCTTCGCGTGACAACTCGTCTATTCTGTGTTGTCCTCGATCGTGTTTCACACTAAGATTCTTTTAAGGATGTCAGCGAGTAGGGTAGAGACGATCTTAACGAAGGGTGTATTCCCTACGGTTCCGGGTGCGGATTCGGTCGCCATGGGGCGTGGGAGGATCCTTGCTGTTGGGCCCGAGGAGGAGGTTCTCTTTTCCTCTTGCGATACGACGCGGATCATCGATTTGGCAGGCCAAGCCGTCCTTCCGGGGTTCATCGATTCGCACACTCACTTCTTGCAGACAGGCCTTGCGAGGATCGGCCTTCACATCGATCTCTCCGGCCTATCGAGAGAAGAGGTCTTCGCCCAGCTTGCCGGGGCGGTGCGGGAACGCGGGGCTGGGGAGTGGGTCGTCGGCCGCGGCTGGGACGAGAGCACGTGGCATGATCACCATTTCTTGAGCCGGGAGGAACTCGACCGCCTTGCCCCGGATAGTCCGCTCATCGCCATCCGCCTGGACGGGCATCTCCTCGCTGCCAACACGGTCGCCCTGGAACGGATCCCTCCCTCGATAGATCGACGCGAGGTTGATGAGGAATGCGGGTTAGTGCGGGAGAAGGCCGCATTCGATCTCCTGCGGTCCATCTCCCCGGATGAGGAGACCCTGCGCGCGGCGCTGCACGCGGCCGTATCCTATGCCCATCGACTTGGGATCACCTCGATTCACACCATGCTCTCACTCGACTGGGTTCACGCGTACATGCGCGAGAGGGGAAGGATCGGGCTGCGGGTCACCCTCTGCCCGGAGGTCCCCGCCCTCGATCCTTTGGAGGCACTCGGGATGACGAGTGGGTTCGGCGACGAGTGGCTGCGGCTCGGAGGGGTGAAGCTCTTCGCCGACGGGTCGATTGGGGCGGGGAACGCCGCCCTAGATGCGCCGTACACCGATTCCGGGGAGAACGGTGCGCTGAACTACCGCACACAGGATCTCGCTTCTTTCATCGAGCGAGCGGAGAGAGCCGGCCTGCAGACAGTGATCCATGCGATCGGCGGTCGGGCGATCGAGCAGGTCCTGGACGCGCACGCAACTGTCGGAACCTCACGCGAGCTGCGGCATCGCATCGAGCACTTCGAACTCCCCACGCACGCGCAGATCGAACGTGCCAGGGAGTTAGGGTTGAATATCTCCATGCAGCCGAACTTCGTGGGAAACTGGTCGGGGGAGGGGAAGATGTACCAGGCGAGGTTGGGTGAGGAGCGCGATTCTATGGTCGATCCCCACCACCTCATCCTTGAAGAGGAACTCCCTCTCGCCTTTGGATCGGACTCCATGCCGATCTCCCCTTTGTACGGCCTTCACTGGGCGGTTAACGCCCCACACGAGAGCCAGCGGGTTAGTTTTGAGGAGGGAATACGTTGCTACACGGAGGAGGGCGCGCGTCTCTCCTTCGAGGAGGAGGAGAAGGGACGGATCGAGACGGGGATGCTCGCCGACCTTGTCGTCCTCGACAAGGACCCGCGCGAGGATCCAACGCAAATCAACCAGTTGCGGGTGGAGATGACCTTCCTTGCTGGGAAGATCGTCTACCAGCGAGGGGAAACATCATGCGTATAGGTCTTTTTTCGGACGCATACCTTCCGGAGATCAGCGGCGTGACAACCACGGTCCACTGGTTGAAAGAGGAACTGGAGCAGCTCGGGCACGAGGTGTACGTCTACGCGCCGGCGTACAAAGGGGCGACTGATGATGACGAGCGTATCTTTCGCTTTCGCGCGGGGAAGTTCGCCTTCCATAAGGCGAGCCGCGTTGCGATTCCCTACAGCCGAGCAGCGATGCGAAGCTTGAAGGATTTGGATATCCTTCACAGCCACACGCCGTTCTCCATGGGACTTGTCGCTGTCGGTGCAGCGACACGCTATCACACCCCTCACGTTCATACCTATCACACCCACCTTATGGATGATCGGCACTATCTCCCACGTCCCCTGCGCCCTCCGGAGAGGGAGGCCGGGAAGATCATCGCTGCTTTTTGTAACCATTGCACTGTGATCACCGCGCCGTCGACCCCAATCAAGGAGGAGCTTTTGAGCTACGGGGTGCACCGACCGATCCATGTCTTCCCCTTTGGGGTGAAGCTATCCCTCTTCCAGCAGGAGCCGGTTTGGAATCCGCGCCAGGAGCTGTGGATTCCGGAAACGGCTCCCCTCTTTCTCTATGCAGGACGCCTGGCGATGGAAAAGAACCTCTCCTTCCTGTTGCGCGCCTTCGGGAGGATTCATGATGAGGATGAAAGGGCGATCTTCATCCTGGCTGGAGATGGGCCGATAAGGGAGGAACTGAAGGAACAGGTGGAGGCAAGCGGCCTCTCCGGAGCGGTTCGATTCAGCGGTTTTCTCGATCATCCGCGCCTCATCGACCTGTATAAGGCGGCGGACCTCTTCCTCTTTGCCTCTAAGACCGAGACCCAAGGGCTCGTACTGGTGGAATCGATGGCTGCGGGGACACCGGTGGTAGCGATTGGGGAGTTGGGCGTGCTCGATGTCGTGCGCGATGGGGTGAACGGTTTCTTCGCGCCGGAGGATGAAGAGGGATTCGCGCAGATCGCCCTCGACCTTGTGAACGACGAAGCACTCTACGCCCGTCTCAAGGCAGGTAGTTTAGAAACAGCCGAAGACCTTTCCACGAATCACTCGACCCTGCGTCTCCTCGAGGTCTTTGCGGGATGCCTCACTCCACCAGAGTGAGGAGGTATCGGGGCGGAGTATTAAAGAATAGAGAGGAGGTTAGAGGGATGCGCGTTCTTTTCGTTTCTGCCGAGGTTTCACCGTTTGCCAAGGTGGGAGGGCTCGCCGATGTGGCCCTTGCCCTGCCACGTGCCCTTGCCCGACTCGGAGTGGAGGTCGCGGTCGTCATGCCCAAGTACCGCGGGATAGCAGAGAAGGTGGGACTTGCAGAAGCAGCTCGTTTCTCCGTCCCTGTAGGGAAGGATAATAAGGAGTGCGTGGCCTACCGCGCGACGCTCCCCGCGAGCGATGTTCCGATCTATTTCTTGGGGAACGATCCCTACTTTGACCGAGATCAGATCTACGGGGAGGGGGGCGGGGACTACCCCGATTCCTTGGAGCGGTTCGCCTTCCTCTCGCGTAGTGCCCTTTCCCTGAGTGAGGCGATCGATTTGACCCCGGACATCGTCCACGCCAACGACTGGCACGCCTCTCTTATTCCCCTCTACCTACGCGAAGAAAAAGCTGGTCTCAGGGCAGCTAAGAGCATCCTTACAATTCACAACCTTGCCTATCAGGGGATCTTCCCGCGGGAACAAGGTTCGGTCACACTGCTCCCTAAGAGGATCCTGCAACTCGTGGAATTTCAGGGGAAGGTAAACCTGCTTCGTGGGGGTATCCTCCATGCCGACTTCCTCACAACCGTCTCCCCCTCTTACGCCTTGGAGATCCTGGAGTGTGGAGAAGGGTTGGAGGATGCCTTGCGAAGCCGAAAGGATGCCTTGATCGGAGTGTTGAATGGGGTCGACGGGACGGTGTGGAATCCCGCTCGCGATCTGCACCTGTGGGCTTGTTATTCCCTGGATGACCTTGCCGGTAAGGCGGAGAACAAAAGGCACATTCAGGACGAACTCGGCCTGGAGGCGGATTCCCGCGCTCCCTTGGTCGGTGTCATCTCCCGCCTCGCCGAGCAGAAGGGGTTCAACCTGATCATCCCTGCGTTCGAGCGAATGATGGATCTCGGAATTCAATTCGTCCTCCTCGGAACTGGTGCCTCACGCTACGAGAATTTCTTCCGCGAGGCAACCCATAATTACCCCGGTCAGGTTGCGGCGCTGATCACCTTCTCCGAACAGTGGGCGCATCGGATCGAGGCCGCCGCGGACATCTTCCTTATGCCATCCCGCTTTGAACCCTGTGGCCTGAACCAGATGTACTCTCTGCGCTACGGTACGGTTCCGGTGGTACGCACTACCGGTGGACTCAAGGACACCGTGCATGAATATGATCCGCAGAGTGATGAGGGGAACGGCTTTCTGTTCACCGAATACACCTCAGAAGCGATGCTCGACGCGCTACGGAGAGCGATCGAGCTTTATCGTAACGATCCTCAAGGCTGGCATAGACTCGTGGTCCGGGGAATGAGAGAGGATCACTCCTGGGAGGCCTCCGCAAAGGCTTACCTTGCCCTCTACGAACGTCTGTTGCGGGCCCGCTAGCTCTGACGCTTGATGATGCAAAAGCCCCTTCTCGGGGTTACAGTAGAGGTTGTGACTGTATCCTGTGTTAGGAGGTCGAGCCACTCTCCCGAGTCGGATGGCTCCAGGGGTGCTTCCTCGTCTCCGGTGTTGATTGCGACGAGGATCTCCTCCTGCCCCAATTTGCGGCGGAAGACGAGTCGATGCCCGTGAGCCGTGACGAACTCGATCGTCCCACGACGGAGGCAGGCCTCCTGCTGCCGGAGATGGATAAGACAGCGAAAGGTTTCCAGCACCTCTTTGTTCCAAGCCGTCTCATTCCAGGGGAAGGCGCGACGGCAGTCCGGATCATCTCCCCCTTTAAGCCCAATCTCGTCGCCGTAGTAAATGGCGGGAGCACCGGGAAAGGTGAACAGGAAGCTCGCAGCGAGGGTGAGACTCCTCTTGTCTCCGCCGCAGAGCGTGAGGAAGCGCGGCTTATCGTGGCTACCAAGTAGGGTGTAGGAGCTGTAGTTCGCCTCGTCGGGGTAGCTGTGCCAGATGCTGCGGACAAAGTCGGCGAAACGGGCCGCATTCCAGTCTCCCTTAGCGAAGAACCCGACCAGGGCATCCCAGAGCCGGTAGTGCATCACCCCGTCAAGCGCGTCATGCTTGAACCATGAGGTAGCAAGCCCCATCACCTCTCCCACGACGTAGGCATCGCTCTTCTCCTCCTTGGCAACGCGACGGATATCCTTGACGAAGTCTGGGGGAAGGTAGTCCGTTGTGTCCAGTCGCCAACCGTCGATATCGTACTCGCGGATCCAGTAGCGAACCACAGACAGGAGGTACTCCCACACCTCGGGGTTCCTGTGGTTCCACTCGGGGAGTGATTTGCATCCAGCCCAGCATCCGTAATTTGTTTCCGGGTCCTTGATGAGTATGTCATCGTCAATCCGGAACCATTCCCAGTATGCGGAGTCTCTCCCACGCGCCATGGCGTCGAGGAAGAAGGGGTGTCGATTGGAGCAGTGATTGAACACGCCATCGAGGATGATGCGCATCCCATGAGCGTGTACTGCAGCAACGAGACGTGCCAGAGCGGCGTTTCTGCCGAATGCTGGATCGACGGCGAAGTAATCGACCGTGTCGTACTTGTGGTTGCTCGGGGAACTGAAGATCGGTGTGAGGTAGATGGCGGTTATCCCGAGGCTGTCAAGGTAGCCGAGCTTCTCTGCGATACCGACAAGATCGCCGCCTGAGAATGAGTACCGTGTTGGAAGCTCACCCCACGGCTGCGTTCCTGGCGGATCAGTCGCGTGATCCCCATCGCAGAATCGATCGGGGAATATCTGATAAAATACCGCATCACGGACCCAACCTGGTGTCATTTGTGTCTATTCCTTCACCGACCCGCGTGTAAGGCCGGAGACGAGCGATCGCTGTGCAATGATAAATACGATGAGGAACGGGATGGCTGCAATGAGGGCTCCGGCGGCGAACATCCCCCACCGGTTGTCGTACCGATTGGAAATGAGTAGGTTCATGCCCACAGCCAGAGTGAACTGCGAGTTGGAACGGAGCAGAATCGTCGCGATGAAGAGCTCCGAATAGGCTGTGATGAATGACAGGACAAAGATCGTGGCGAGGATTGGGCGGGCGAGTGGCAGAATAATCAGATAGAAAGCCTGGAACGGCGTCGCCCCGTCGACCTTGGCCGACTCTTCAAGTGACCGTGGGATCGTGTCGAAGTATCCCTTCATCAACCAGGTATTGAAGCCCATTGCCCCACCGAGATAGACGAGGAGCAGACCAGTGTGCGTGTTCAGGCCTGCCCATGGGAAGATGTCGCCCAATGAGAGGATGAGGAGGAAAATCGCCACGATGGCCAACATCTGCGGGAACATCTGGATCAGAAGAAGTCCAAGCAGGCCGACGCGACGTCCCTTGAACCGGAACCGTGAAAACGCATACGCACCGAGGCCGGCCATGATGACGGTGAATACTGACGTGAGCAAGGAGATCTTCAGACTGTTGAGGAGCCACGTGGCGTACTGGTACCGATCGCTTGTGAACAGCTCCCTGTAATGGGCGAGCGAGGGATTCGGCGGGATCAGCTGCTGGAGCTGCATGTTGTTGGTGGCGTTAAACGAAGCGGACGCGATCCATAGAGCGGGGAAGACAGAGAATACGCATAGGAGCAAGACGATTCCGTGTCTCCATACGCTGCCGAGTAGCGTGTGTCGGCTATACATTCTTGCTCAACTCCTCAAGGGTACCGGTCATTCGGAAGTTGATCGCGCTGATCGTGGCGACGATTAGGAAGATCATAACAGACACCGCGGCGGCGAGACCGAGCTGGTTGCCGTGCTCGCCAGCGAAAGCAAGGTTGTACGTGTACGAGATCAGGATGTCCGTTGCCCCTGCAGGCGTTGAAGCCCCGGCGATGGCCGGTCCGCCCTCTGTCAGCAGGTAGATCAGTGTGAAGTTGTTGAAGTTGAACGCGAAGGCACCGATGAGGAGCGGTGCGAGCGGCATCAGCAGAAGCGGGAGCGTGATTTTCCAGAATCGCTGCCACCAGGTTGCGCCGTCGACGCGAGCAGCCTCGTACAGAGAAGCGGGAATCGACTGCAGTGCGCCGAGGCTGATCAGCATCATGTACGGATACCCGAGCCAGAGGTTTACAAGGAGTACGGAAACCTTCGCCCACATGGCATTCTGGAGCCACGGAACGTGTGCGCCCGAGCCAAAGAGCGCCACAAGCATATGGTTGATCACACCGAAGTGCACATTAAGCATCCCTCGCCAGACGAGAATAGTGATGAACGCGGGAAGGGCGTACGGGATCATGGCAAGCACCCGGTAGATCGTCCGGAATCGCATGAACGGATCATTGAGAAGGATGGCTGTAAACAGGCCGAGGGCGAAGTTCAGCAGAACAGTCAAGGTGGCGTATATGAACGTCCACAAGAAGACTTTGGCGAACGGACCGGAGATCTGCGGGTTCGTGACGAGCTTCACGAAATTACGGAGACCGATTCCCGCCTTGTACCCGGGATAGATCTCTTCGCCGTCTGGGGCGGTGAAGATACCCTCCCGTGCGGTGTAGACAATTCCTGTCTGCAGATCTTTCATCGTTTCGGCTTCTTCGTCGTAGACGTACAGCGGAGCGCGGGTGCGGAACTCGTTGAGGTTCTCGAGACCGATCGTCGTGCCCTTGTACTCGATTCTGTAGTCCTCGATGACTGAGAGGCGCTGAACGGTCTGCAGGATGGTTAGGCGGGAGTAATCGCCGAAACGATCCGTCGTTCCATCGCTGTCCTCGTCGACCAGCCGCGGATCACTCCACGCGATGTCCGTGGCCCTTCCATCAACATAGAGAATCATCTGGTCGGCTCCCTCAAGAATCAGGGCTAGATCTCCGCTCGTGTCAGCGAATGCCGTGTAGGTATATGCGATGGCATTATCAGGAGTGTATGAACGATCGAGGAGGTGGTCGATCGCCTGGTCCTTGGAAAGCATGTGGCCGGTGCCGACGTTTGTGAACGACGAGACGAGGGTATAGCCGATCGGGTAGACGACCATGACGGCAAGGAAGAGCAAACCCGGGATCAACCAGCGAATCGGATAGCGTTTCTCTGACAGGAAAATATAGGTGATGAAGCCAGCGCCGATCAGCGACATGACGGACGGAATATACAAGCCCTTAGCAATCAAGAACACAAAGACGTACACGGAAACTGCACACAGGACCCCGAGGAAGAGAATCTTCAGACTGTGTTTCGCTATGTATCTCCAGATCATGTCAGAGAAAGTGGGGCCGCCCTCGGGCAGCCCCACGATTCGGTTCTATTCGCAGCCGAGCAGTGCGCGAATCTCATCCGCGGCTTCCTGCATCGCTGTTGCTGGATCCTGTTCCTGGTTCACGATGAGCTCAAGAGCTCCGATCCAGGCGTCCCAGACCGAAGCCATCTCGGCGATCTTGGGCATCGGAATGGCTGTCGCAGCTGCGGCAGCGAATCCCTGGATGTCCTCGTTCCCCGCGAGGAACGCAAGCGCCGGAAGGTATGCCGGCGGGCGGTCGCCTTCGATGTACAGACCGAGCATGACATCGGTGGAGATCAGGAAGTCCTTGATAAACAGGTTTGCCAGGACCTTGTTTTCGCTGAACGAGCTGATCATGAATCCCTGGACACCGACAAACACACCTGGAGCGTTTCCGTTAATCGGCGGAATGGCGGATACACCGTAGTTAATTGAGTTTGCTTTGATGTCAGACAACGTCCACGGACCACCGATCATCATGCCGAGGTTGCTGGCATTGAATGCACCCGTTACTTCGCCGTAGCCAGCTCCGGCGATTTCGATGCCATCCTTGACCATCTGGTCGAGGATGGTCGCGCCGGCAATCGACCCGGCGTTGTCAAGACCAATATCGCACGGGTCGAGCACACCGTTCGCGTCCTTACCGAAGACGTATCCTCCTCCGGCCGAATAAAGCGCGAAGGTGTGGTACGGATCCGGTTCCTGGATCAAGAAACCGTACTCACCGGCCTCAAGGTCGGTCAAAGCCGCCGCAACCGTCAGCAGCTCTTCGAATGTGGCCGGAACTTCAGGCACGAGATCCGTGTTGCGGATGAGGGCAACGTTTTCTGTTGCATACGGCACGCCGTACAACAGGTTCCCCCACTTGAAAGCGTCAATCGCAACTGGATTGAACTCTGCTATCGTGGCTGGTTCGAGAATGATCGGCTCGATGAGACCGTTGAGGATCAATTCGCCAAGCCAGTCGTGGGCACCGATCAGGATGTCGGGACCTTCACCTGCCGGACCAGCTGTGGCCAGTTGGCCTCGGGTTTCCCCGCTCTCAATTTCCTGAACCTCAACCTCCACGCCGTAGACCTCGGTGAACTGCTTGGCTACGTTCAGCATGATGGGTGCGCGCGTATCGTCTGCCCAGATCAACAGTTTTCCCGGCTCGCTGGCGTTCGCAACTAGGAACAGGCCAGTGAGCATCAATACTCCTAACAGTACAGCTATCGTCTTTTTCACTTTCTCTCCCTCCTTAAGGATTTTTCCACACTCAATCCGATTTGCTCATCAGTATTCGTTGATAGATCACCTCCTTATCCTGAAAGTTTTATCTGTACAGGAACAAGCATGGCAAAGCCACCTTCTTGTGCGTTATAGCTTCCTAGCATATCTTGTTGCAAATCCCCTGTTGGGGCGAGGTAATCGTATATCTGTGGGGCGTGGAGAGGATCAGGGCACCCTCCGCCTGACCATTCACCTGCGGTCTTCCCGATCGCACGCAGGTAGTTCTTCCCATAACCGTCCTGTGAGCCAATAAGTACGTAGTGCCAACCAACGATCTCAGGGATCAGTTCTTTGGGGATGGTGACGATGATCCGCCCTCGCTTGGGGTCGGAAGCAACCTCGACGAGGTATGGACCCGCACCGCTTGCTGTCCACAGGTGTCGCCCGTAGGCGGGCCAGCCAGCGATGCGTAAGAATACGTCCCATGGGTGATCCGGATCGAAGGAGACCTGGGCTGCTTGCGCCTCCTCGTGTGAATCCGCCCTCCCTCCGGTGCTCGTGTCCATATACAGGTAGATGATCGGGTGACTGAAACCCTGCGGTCCGTTCCACGGGTTGGGAAGCGCGGTAAAGTCAAATGCGAGCTGCCAGCGGTCTTCACTCTCGTAAACTGTGTATCGCAAAAGATCGAACAAACCCTCCTCGGAGAAGACTCCGTTTAAGGGGTATGTGTAGATGCCTGAGCCATGGTCGTCACCTGCGGGATCCGCCAGGGAGAAGACTTCCACGCCGCGTACCAGTGTAGGAATACCGGCCAAGACCGGTTGCTCAGGTGCCCGTCCAAGGAGCTCGCCGGGTCTCTCTAAGGCCAACGCCAAAGTCACCGCCTTGCCGGGTTCGATGCCGAGTTCTTCAAAGGGAACAGCGAACTCTACGACCTGACCCACGGCGACCTTACGTCGAGAGAGGGTGCGGATCGAAGAAGCGTAGGTCCAATCACCCTTTCCATCCGCGGCGTAGCGAGAGACGACTCCCGAACCGTCCTGTTTGACCTTAGTGAGGTTCACCTGTATGGCTGAGGTAAGGGCAAAGCCGAGCTGCGCATGCGCGTGTCGAGAGGAGAGATTGGCTGCCTCTCCGGGCTGGCCTGAGGCATAGAGGACCAGATAGAGTTCGTCTCCGATCCACTCCTGTGGATCGCCCTTGGAACGGACCTGCACGTACAGGGAGGTCTCCTTGTACCCAAGGGCGACTTCGGTGATAGCTCCCGCCCCTGGCAGGATAACAGCGTCGGCCCATTCGGCCTCGTCTGTCTCCTTCCCGTCGAGCGTGGGGTTCACCTCCCCCAAGCTGGCGGCAACAGGGTTCTGCAGCCGCAACGTGAGGACTTGAGGGATCTCCTCCTCAGCAGTGCCGGCTTTCTGATAGGCTGCGAGCAGGTGGGCTTTGAACAGCCAGTCGAACAGATCGTCGGTTCCGGAGTCCTGATCCGTACCGTACCACCAGAACCAGTCTGAGCCCTGAGCGGCGTAGATCGCTTCCAGAGCCTCTGCGGGATCGCCGGCGGTTCCTACCGTTTCTCTCGCCGCGGCGAGCCGGGCCCAGCCCTCGTCTTCTTCCGGCTCCCCGGCCCAGGTTGAGAGGTCTCCTGCCCACGAACCAGTGGCGATCGTCGTGAGCGGATTGTTAAGATTTGGATGAGCGGTCATAAACTCGGCCGGTGTTACCACCCGGATTCTGTCGTTCTGTGAGAGCGCGCCGTAGAACGCGCGGAGGAAGGTGCGACCGTTGTTAGGGTAACCGGCCATGAACATCCAGTTCTCCCCATCCATTGCGACAGTCAGGAGGCGCTCCCCTGGGTCAGGGAGGGAGTTCCATATCTCATCGAGTTCCCGCGTGAAATCGCTGACCGCGACCTGTGTAGGTTTATTTCCATAGGAGAAGCTGATGCGGTTGGAGAGCTCTGATTCTCTGAATAGAACTGTCATATCCCCGAATTGCCACGGGGTGGATAGCTCTGCCAGACTCGGCGTATGACCGAGCGTTTGGGCGAGGAGCCCCTCGTCAGTGACTGTCCATGTGAATCCGGCCTTGGCAAGGAGACCAACTGCCTCGTCGGACACAGCCTCCTCTGGAGGCCATACCCCCACCGCTCGTGCCCCAAACAGCGACTCGTGCTGGCGTTGCCCGTTCTTCAACTGTCCGAGGATGTCCTCTTTTAAACCGCGCTGCGCGAGGAGTGGGAGGATCGGATGGTAGAATGGGCTCGTGATCAGCTCGCTTCCGAGTTCCTGGGCCCCGCGGTAGGAATCTACTACCTGAGAGAGGACCTCGTGTTGGGCCAGGATCAGTCGCACGATCTCATCTTTTGTGAAACCGCTTCTTCCTCGGAGGTTGGCGATATCAAGGATCTCATGAAGCTCAGGGGATATCTGCCAAAGGAGGAACAGGCCTGCCGCATCGAGTAATTCGGCATCGGTGAGAGAACGCGTGTTCTTGATGGCGTTCAACGTTGCATAGCGAAGGTCGTAGTAAGGATCGTTCGCGTCGTTATCGAACATGTACCCGTTGATCCCGAAGAACTGCTCCTGCATCCTCGTCCGCTCTTCAGGCGTTAGGGTTTCGGGTTCGTGAATCAGCTTCCAGATCCACTTCAGGTGGTTGTCCACCGCCCCGATGTATTCGTAGATCCCTCCTTGAGACCGCTCCTCAGTTGAGATCTCAACGTAGTCCAAGAGCTGCCAAAGGAGACTTGGCTGGAGGTTAAAAGTGACGTGGATCCCGGGGAACTCCTCCAGGATCATGGGGGAATCGATGTACTCCTGCACCCCGTGCACCCGGACCCACGGCAGCTCGTACTCATCGGTCAACCTGTTCCAGTAGAGGGGTTGGTGCTGGTGCCAGATGATGGCCACGTTGAGCGGTCCCTTCTCTGCCCACACCACCCCGGAAAGAAGCATCACGACTATCAGTACCGCCATCAACTTACGCATCGCTTTGCCTCCTGAATACATGCAGATTACGCACCTGCCCTTCTACCTTGCATATCCATAGATCCCCTCGGTGCGATAGTTCAAGGGGCACTCCATTGTTCGTATGAACGCTCACCGGCTGTTCCGAAAGGATGGCAAACTCGTCCTCGACACCGTCGAGGGTGATTTGCCACCCTTCCTCCCACTTCAGATCGAGGATCCTATCCGTCGGGGCGGGGACGAATCGCTTCCATAACCCCAAGGGAGCGATCCCCTCGCGCTGGGGGGCGAGGACGAAGTATGCGAGCCGTCCTGGAGCGAGCCGTCCCTCGATCGCCTTTCTTCCCTGATTCTCCAGTCCGTCCCAGATCAGGAACTCTTCGTTAGCCGGAGGATCGAGCGAGAATGGGAGTTCCTCCGCGGCGGTGTTGAGGAGGAGGAGGTAGATCCAGCGGGCGGATCCGGCCTTCCGTTCCGTCCAGAAGGCTTCGATGTCGTGACCGATCGTCTCCATCACCGGGAACGGGGGACGATCGGGCTGGGCGAGCGTACCATCGGAGAGGAGGAGGCGGTCGATCAGTTCCTCATCGACCATTCCCGGCCCATCTCCAATCCCCACAGGACCGCAGGAGAGCGCTCGCAGGACCGCTTCTTCCTTTGGATGATCCCCTCCCAAGTCGGGGGAGGGACGGGAGAGGAAGAGGTCGTGGAACGGCAGCATCCCCAAGGTGTAGAGCACCATCCCCATACACAGGTTCTGCCGATGGAGATCTCCAGGAGGAGTCCAAGCCTCCAAGAAATCTCCGTGGCCGAGAGCGGCAGCGGCATCGAGCGCCTTCTTCTGCGCGAAGAGAAAGTCTGTGTGGCTGCGGGCGACGGTGACATTTTTCTGTACTGTCGAGGCGAGATTCATCCCCATCGTTTGCATGCACAGGAGGACGCTGAGATCCTCTCCGGCAAACGCCTTTGCCATCCCGGCGAACCAACTCTCGGCGACCGCGGGATCACGTCGTAAGGCCGGGGTCAGATGCTGTTGCGTCCGCAACCAGTCGTGCCAGGCGGTGATCCCGTGCTGAGAAGCGATCTCCTTAGCCACTTCACGGTAGAAATGGGGATCGGCTCCGTCCGCATCGTAGACGTTCTTCGAGCTCAACGCCGAGAGGTGAAGGACTGTGGGAAGGTTTTCCCTATCGGCGATCTCGTCGAGTCCGTGGGGATACTTCTTAGGGTCGGGAGTATATTGGATCGCCTGGCCGATCTCTTGGTAAGGGTACCACAGGTCGAGGCCGAGGTAGCCGAGCGGAATCTCCTGTTCCTTCAAGCTTTCAAGCATCACTTCGAGCTCTTGCTCGTTGAGGGAGCGGATGAGTTCGGTGTAGTATCCGCCGTAGGCGTTCCACCAACCGAGGGAAGATGTGAGAGAGGTCTTCCCGGGTTGAGGACGCTCTTTCCCTCCTCGTGCAAGAAGAAAGTCACCCAGGTGCATCAGCGCCGCGGGGAGATCTTCACCAAGAGCAAAGACGGTTTCGATCTTCGTCCCTGCAGGGAGGGAATCGACCGCTCCGTGCAGCCCCCGTCCCACCCCGCCCTGGATGCAAACCATAGGGCTCGTCAAGAAGTAGTTTGCTGGTGCGACCGCTACGGCTCCTCGTTCAGAGAAGCAGACCAGGGGAGCGAAGGCTTGCTGCGGAAGCTCGTCATGGCCGCGGCCGGTCTGAACGGTAGGCCAATATCCACCGGGGTATCCGTCTCCCGAGCGCCCTAGCCCGAAGGTGGCAAGGAAGAAGCGAAGCTCATCGCGGAAGGCGAAGGTCGGGGCGAGGAAGGTCGGGTCGTCGAAGGAGTCCGTCTGAGAGAGACCGTTGAGCTCCCTGTGGAGTTCAACCGTGGCCAGGATTGCATCTCCGTATTCGCGAAGGTGAAGGGTGAGTAACGGTTCTTCCTTAAAGGAGTAGTCCTGCCACCATCTGCGGTATGTTCCGATCTTATCCTTGCCGCCTTCCTTGCTCCATGCTCCTCCCACGATCTCTCCATTGCGGTCGCTCTGCCAGCGTCCATCGATCGGGATCCGTAGCCCGATCTCTTCGATCCATGGCTCGTCGTTTACTGACAGTATGGGGCGTCTATCCTTTTCGATCTTGACGGTGATTGGCATCTTCATCTACATCCTTTCTGTGGGCAGTCGGAAGAACTCCGCCGTTACCAGGGTAGCGGCGCCGATGAGGAACCCATCCGGTCCGAGTTCTGCCGGTATGATCTCCAATTGCTTGGCCTCTTCAGGGAATGAGTGGTGCCTTACCGCTTCCTCGAAACTCGGGAGGAAGAGGTCGGCGGTATCCATGCGTTCCCCGCCAAGGACGATCGCCTCTGGGTTTAACAGGTTGACCACGTTCTTCGCCCCGATTCCCAGGGAGCGGCCCATCTGGGAGAAGACGTCCTGTGCATAACTCTCTCCCGCACGAGCGGCGGCAACCAGAGTTGGGATCCCCGGAAGATCCAGCCTCTTAGCCTCCTCTTCCAGGAACCGATCCGAGGCGTACACCTCGAGACACCCGTGTTCGCCGCAGCGGCAGCGGGGACCGTCGAGATCGATGGTGATGTGCCCCACCTCGCCGGCGCCGCCGAACGCGCCGCGGTACAGTTCGCCCCCGATCACGACCCCGGCCCCGATCCCCTCACCCACCGTAATGCACACAAAGTTGCGAAACCGATGCCCTGCACCGTGCCAACACTCCGCCAGGGTGAGGGCGTTTACGTCGTTCTCCACCCACACGGGGAGTTCTAGCACCCTTGCAAGCGGCTCGCCAAGTGGTACATCACGCCATTCCAAGAGGGGGGAGAAGAGGTCGATCCCTCGCGCAGCATCGACAAATCCAGAGACAGCGATTCCCGCGCCAAGGGTACGCCCCTGCCGTACCGCTGCGACCGCCTCTGCGATTTGGTCTATAACCTCCTCTGGCTGCGGCGCGTCCTCTAGGATGATTGCATGACGGGCGCAGATTTGTCCCGCGAGATCGACCCGTGCTGCTAGCAGGCGAGAGCGCTCGACCTTGACGCCGATGGTGTAGGCATAATGTGGATTGAACGAGATGAGGATCGCGCGCCGGCCACCGTTGGACTCGGTCTTGCCGATCTCCTCGACTACTCCCTCAGCGAGGAACGTCCGTATGAGCCGGGTGAGAGCGGAGGGGGCGAGTCCGGTGTGGCGAGCGAGATCGGTGCGGGACATCGGACCGGAGGTGCGAAGGAGATTGATCACCAGACCACGATTATGGTTGCGAATCATCTTTTGATTCCCTTTTGGTGTTCGCATCCGCTTTACTTCCTTTTCAGAAGAAACTAACTCACTATACAGACATCATCCGGTTCTGTCAAGGAGCGGAAAGGGCTTGGAGTACACGTGTTCGAACGGGAGCAACGGATTGATACCCTTTTCTGCTGGTTCGTTGAGCGTGTTACGCGGAAAGATCTATATCTCGCAGGTAACGGGCCGCCAGCTCGGGAGGGGTAGGGTTGATGAAGGCGCCGCTCCCCCACTCGAACCCGGCCATCGTGGTTAGGCGGGGGATAATCTCGATCTGCCAGTGGTAGTAATCGGCCAAGGAAATCTGTGCGCACGACTGCTCTTCCATTAGGACGGGGTTTGGCGCGGTTTGTAGGATGATGTTGTATGGTGGATCGTTGAGAAGGCCTTTTAACCGGGCCA
>Ga0307422_1000501_pt1 | contig 21863 bp, 24 predicted proteins | sample SalMarWE160290MG_FD_202153 | JGI IMG/M metagenome (GOLD analysis project Ga0307422, IMG submission 202153) | Salt marsh sediment microbial communities from the Plum Island Ecosystem LTER, Massachusetts, United States - WE1602-90 | ecosystem: Environmental > Aquatic > Marine > Intertidal zone >...
TGGGGGCTTGCTGGCCTCGTGGCGACCTCGGCTTTGGCACATAAGGGGGTAGAGGTCCATCTTGTAGAAAGAGAGGGGGAGCTGGGGGGCATGCTCCGGGGGAGGCCGGACAAGAGTGAGCTCCTTGAGGAGTATGTAAAGGGCGTTGAGAAAAATTCCCACGTACAGGTCTATCGCAAAAGCACCGTGACTTCTTTTGCAGGGCAGGCAGGCGATTATTGGGCCCGTATAACAGGGGAGGATGGTGAGCTCGAGGTCGGCGTCGGGGCCACAGTCCTGGCTACCGGAGCCCAGGAGTATCAGCCGCAGGAATTCCTTTATGGAAAAAACAAACGGGTCATCACCCAGCGGGAACTGCAAAACGGCCTAGCCTCGGGAGAGATTAAACCGAAGGAAATTGGTACGATCGTCATGATCCAATGTGTCGGCTCAAGGGACAAGGAGCATCCCTGGTGCAGTCGGTATTGCTGCATCGAGGCCCTGGAAAATGCCCTCCTGCTCAAGGAACGGAATCCCGACGCGGTGCTCTACGTCCTCTTCAAGGATATGATGACCTACGGATTTAAAGAGAGACTCTACACTCAGGCGAGGGAGGCCGGGGTGGTCTTTCTCAGGTATACGGATATAGGAGAGATAAAGGTCCAAGGGACCGATCGATTGAAGGTGACCTCTCCGGAGGGACAGCTCGATTGTGACCTCCTCGTGTTAAGTACGGGCGAGGTCCCCAACAGAGACAACGAGGCCCTTGCCCGGCTTTTTGAGCTGGAACGTACTGAAGATGGTTTCTTTAAAGAGGCGGAGGTAAAATTTAGGCCTGTGGATGCCTTGCGGGAGGGGATCTATCTCTGCGGCGGGGCCCACTCCCCTCGGACCTGGCAGGAGGTAATCCAGCAAGGCGAAGCAGCTGCCCAACGGGCCCTGGTCCTCCTGGAGCAAGAGCAGGTCGTGGCCTCGAGCATCGTATCCGCAGTGAATGAACGGCGTTGTTCAGGATGTAAATTGTGCGTGGAAACTTGCCCTTATGGGGCGCGGGTCTTCGATGAGGAACGGCTGGTAGCGGTCGTGAAGGAAGCCCTGTGTCAGGGGTGCGGTGTATGCGCAAGTATTTGTCCGAGCGGCGCGGCGTTTCTGCAAGGATCTAAGGAAGGACAGATCATGGCCATGATTGAGCAAGTAGTATAAGGAGGAAAAGGATGCCGGATACAAAGGATAACAACCAGCAAGAAAAAGATGATAGAAAGATCGTCGGATTTTTCTGCCATTGGTGCACGTCCACGGCCGCCGATCTCGCCGGGACCACCCGAAAGGCATACCCTCCGTCGATCAGACCTATTCGGGTGATGTGCTCAGGCACCATAGATCCAGTCTATATCTTGGAAGCATTGGTAAGAGGCGCAGATGCGGTATGGGTAGGTGGGTGACTTCTTGGTGAATGCCACTATGTTAGTGGCAATTATAAAGCGAGGAGGCGTGTCGGGATAATCAAGACGGTCTTGGATGTCCTCGGCCTGGATTCCGACAGGGTCTATCTTACCTGGATCAGCGCAAGCGAAGGACCCCTGTTTGTGGAATGGGCGAAGCGGATCGATGAGGCTATGGAGAAAAAGGGCAAGAATCCGCTCAGTAAGCTATTAACGACGTGAGGGAGAAGCGATGGCTCGAGGCGTTTTTAGGGAATATAAAGGATTAGAAGAAGGATTGCAGGACCTCTGGCGGGAGATGCTGGAGCGCGGCGTCGTCAAGGCCATTCTCCTCCCTATGGAGGTAGAAGGGGGGCTTGTGGCCCCGGGGCTGTTGACAGACCCGTCGAGGGTAGGGGAGTCACGGGTTTTGAGCCCCTACATGCCGATGAACACGGCGCGGGTATTACAGAAAATGACCAAAATGCTCGCCCCATCTGAAAAGGTAGCGGCCGTACTGAGGCCCTGCGAGGCGCGGGCCCTCGTGGAATTGATCAAATTAAAACAAATTTCGCAGGACAATCTCTTCGTGGTCTCGTTCGACTGTCCCGGCACCTACGGGGTAGATGACTACAAGGCGCTGCTTGAAGCAAAGGGAGATCCGGCGACATTGCTCCTAGAAAAGGTGGGCAAGGGCCAAGAAGACGAGCGGCTGCGGGAGGCGTGTCGGACCTGTCCCTATCCCGTTGCCCCCTGGGCCGACATCAGGATAGGTTTTCTCGGCCTTGATTACAAGAAAGGATTTTTGCTCGAGGCATTGACGGAAAAGGGTGAAGAAATCGCTAAAGGGCTCGAGATTGAGATTGCCGACGTTTCCCTCAAGGAGCGGGATGCATTCCTTGAGAAACTGGTGGCACAGCGGGAAAAGGCCCAGGAGCAGCTCCTGAAAGAACAACAGGAGCAGCTTCGTGGCCCCGAGAAACTTCTCGCTGCCCTCTCCTCTTGTATCAAATGCCACAACTGCATGACCGTATGCCCGGTTTGTTATTGTAAGGAGTGTTTTTTCAATTCACCCACCTTCGAGATGGAGGCCGATCGCTATTTGGGGTTGGCGCACAAGAGGGGTGCAGCGAGGATGCCCTCAGACATACTCCTCTTCCATCTAACTCGCATGGCCCATATGTCCCACTCCTGTGTGCAATGTGGGATGTGCGAAGAGGCGTGTCCCATGGGTGTGCCGGTGTTCCGGCTCTTCAAGGCGACGAGTGAACAGGTACAAGCCCTCTTCGATTACAAACCAGGGAGGGACCTGGAGGAAGAAATTCCCATTTCTACCTTCCGAGAAAAAGAGCTTGACCAGATTCAGGAGCCCCAGATATGAAAAGGGATTCCGCTTTTATCCAGAAGGTGCTGGACGAAATTCCCAGTGTTTCTCGTTGTTACCAATGCCTTACCTGTACCCTGGGATGTCCCCTTGCCTTCGCCATGGACCTCAAGCCTCACGAGATCCTGAAGTACGTTCAACTTGGAGACAAGGAAAAGGTACTGCGGGCATCTACCCCCTGGATATGTACCTCGTGCGAGACATGTGCAACCCGTTGTCCCAATGAGATAAACATCGTAGATCTCATGGACCTCCTGCGGCGGATGGCGGTAGACGAGAAGATGGTGACGGAGCAAGGGCCTAAGGTCAACGAAGTCTTCCTTAATGAGATACGAAAGAGGGGGAGGGTCCATGAACTCTCGTTGGTCATTGACCTGAAGCGAAGGACCGGCGGGCTCTTTAAAATAGATCCAGACGAAATTCGTCTCGGGTTTGATATGTTTCGCCATGGCAAGCTCAAGCTTCTGCCAACCAAGATAAAAGGGACCGACGCCATGAAGAAAATTTTTACCCGCTTGGAGAAGACAAAGTGAAGATCGGATATTACCCAGGCTGTTCCTTGGAATCTACGGCCACGGAGTATGACCTTTCCTGGAAGGCTGTTGCCGAGCAAGTGGGGATCGAGCTTGTTGAAATCCCTGATTGGAACTGTTGTGGTGCGTCGTCAGCCCACCCTGTGGACCCCGTTTTGACCGCGGCATTGCCGGCCCGTAATATGGTGATCGCCGAGGAGATGGGGCTCGATCTGGCCATACCCTGTGCCGCGTGTTTTCTCCGTTTTAGGGATGCACAGAAGCGTCTCAAGGAGGACCCCGCCCTCCGCAAAGGGGTAGAAGAAAGCCTTGGGAAAAAATATAAGGGGACTTCCAAGATATCTCACCCCCTGAGTATATTGTCGCAGCCAGAAATAAAGAAGAAGATTAAACAAAAAATTGTCAATCCCCTGAAGGGGTTAAAAGTGGTTTGTTATTATGGGTGCTATCTAGTGAGGCCGCCAGAGACGACCCACATTGATGATCAAGAAAACCCCATGGTCATGGATGATCTCATCAGACTGACAGGTGCCGAGACCATCGATTGGGCGTGGAAGGTGGACTGCTGTGGTGCAGGCCATGCCCTCCTGCGCCCCGAGCTGGTCGATCGTCTCGTCGGCGGTATCCTGGAGGGGGCGTACAAGACCGGTGCCCACGCGGTCGTCGATGCGTGTCCCCTGTGCCAGGCCAACCTGGAGGGGCACCAAAAGGGACCGAATGCACCACTGCCTATCTTTTATTTCACGGAGCTCCTCGGCCTCGCCATGGGCCTGAAAAAGGAGGCAGAGGGGTGGTGGAAGAAACATCTGATATCGCCGAAGAAGGCTATAGCGCGGCAAAGGTAAACAGGGACGTCCTGCCCCGCGTGCACTTGCCCCTGTTGCACTGACTCTGCTCGCTAAAAACTCCCTTCCACAGACTTTTCCCCCACCTAAATAGCATCATGTGGCTTTGATGGCTATGCAAGTCGTGTCCTAATTTGACAATTAGCACAAGACGGCGAAGTAGATTGCTTGGTAGGCGCAACGCGGGAGCTGAGCGGCGTCACGATCTAGAGGTACGCCGGAGGCGTACATACGGGTGAAGTGACGACCGCTCGAGCGATTTGTTAGGCGGACCGCTGGTAGCGGTCCGCCGTGCCCGCAGGGCAACAAAGCGATTGGAGCGGAGCTCAGCTCCCGCGTAAGGCGGACGAGGAGCCGAGCGAATCAGCGAGCGTAGCGACGCGCCCGTTGATTTTCATTGTCTCTATTATGTTTTTATTATTCATTGTATTATTCGGGCGCGACGCAAGCGGTCCGCCTTACATAGATTATATTGATCCGCATAAGATGCGGAAATGCGTTTTTCTGTCCATATAAGACGCCTTTGGATTGCTTGCCAGAAGCGTGTTAACCTCTTTATATTCAAGTAGTTGCACTCTATTGAGCGACTTATCACGGCAGCTTATGCGGATCGGCATAATAACCTCTTTACAGTGCCTCAAAGGCCGTCCACAGGACTGCGAACGCCCGCCAGAATCCAGCTCGAGGAGATTGGTATAAATCTTAATCACTTTTTGTATGGATTTCGGTTTTGCGGATACTCCAGGCGCATGGCTCGGGAATCGGTCAACTGATCTTGAAGGGACTGATATGAAATGTACCCCTGGCATAAGCCCCCCAGCTTTGGGAACGATCAAAGACTATCATCTTTTATCCGAGAATGTCAAATTTTATATAGGCCGCTGCCGCTAGTCAACCTTTATTGACGCCCTTGCTTGCTCATGCTATTTATTTGAGACCACGTTAGTAATGCGAGAGGGGGTAGATATGAAAAGATTATTCTTGGCACTGTGTTGCTTCAGCATTCTGCTCAGCTATAGTTGCTCATCGGAAAATGGGTATTATTCCTATGACTTTTTAAAGAATGATTATGGCGAGGTTGCCGTTGTCGCCTCCGTGGATGTTAAGACAGTCAAGGCAGTTGATAGCATTGGTGATAAGGAGACGGGATATGTCCGCTACCTTATTCGTTGCCACGTCATAGAGCCTTTTAAGGGTGCAATAAAGAGCGGTCAGGCGTTAGAGTATTACTCCGTTGCGGAGAAGGGGTACAACCCTGAAAATTACCGTGGCAAAAGGATCGTCTTTCTCAGCAGTTTATTCGATAAAAAAAAGAAGGATTGGGTCCTCAGCGAATTAGAGAACTCGGCACGTCCTGCCTCCATAGCGATAATCAAAAAGATGAGGAGGATTAAAAGGCAAGCCGAGGACGAGTAATGCCTTACCCGCCGCTCTATTTGCTAGAGGTCATTCAGAAGATGCTTATTATCAAAATAATTTCTATGCTATCTCATATTAATGTGTGCGCTGCCAGTTTTTATTAATATCTCATGGAAATTAAGTTATGCTATGGGAACAGATGGCGATTTATGTCACTTCCGAGAACGAATTATGCTATATTTTTGTTGCCGTGTCAGAGTTTCCATGCGCCGATGCCTACTTCCTCTGTGAAATCAAACCATTAGAAGGATGAAGACAGGGGGGGTATTGGCATCCAAAATGCAGTTAATAAAAACAAATCAAAACAGAAGCATATATTACGGGAGGGTATCTACCATGAGAATCAGGAAGCCGATAATACCGTTGTTCCTGCTCGTCGCACTTGCGGCACTTACATTCGTGGCACCAGCCCCTGGTGCGTTGCCGCTGGGATCCTATGACAAGTTAAAGGCAGAGGCGCAGGAAAAGCTAAAAATCAAGATAGTGGCAGTTGAGCAGAAGGCACAGAGCGATCGTCGCCTCGAAGTCCTGTTTACGGCGGAAGTGCTTGCAGTGGAGCGCACACAGACATGCCTCAAGCCGGGTGATACGATCGAGATCCAGTCCTATCGATGGACAAAAAAATACGCAGGACCGAAGAATCCCCCCGTGCTTCCCGTTGGGTGGATCGGCACCGCGTATCTGAATAAGGTGGAAGGTGACGCCAAAGACGCGGACAACGTCTATTCCCTTGCCGCGTACGGAGCCAGCTTTGAGGAGAGCCAGTAGGCCCGTATCCTGATAATGAGGTGCAGCTTCCAATGCCTTTGGTCTCAGTGGATGGGATAGCTCGCTGAATGGCCGGAAGGCAGATCAATTGATTTACTACTACAATATTAAAAAAGGAGAAATGTTATGTTTTCCAGAAAAGTAGCGGTGCTGGTAGTATTGTGTATGTGTGTAACGGCACTGGCGTATGCACAGAGGAGTCTTCCCCTGCCACAGGATCCGGCGACGAACGGGACGATGATGCTGACCCGTACCGATATGCGACTCAAGGCGCAGGCAGAGGACCACCTCAATCAAGGAAACCTTGATAAGGCAGTAGAAATATTGAAGGGCATCAGGAATCAATGGGTGTCCAATTGGTTTCTTTCGTATGCCTACGAGTCAAACTTTCTTTACAAAAAGGCGGTGGGAGAGGTTGACTGGCTCATACATCAAAGCCAGCGCAAAGACCTTACTATTGAACTCACCGATAGGAAACAAAGACTTGAAAGGCACATAAGAGATATGGATCAGGATGTTACTCCCCAGCCACAAAAAAAGGGTTTGTTGTGGGATTAGCACAGCGTTAATCAACCAGGGGGATCTTATGAAAAAGAAGCAATTGCCGATCTTGTTGTTAATGAGCCTGCTGGCATTGAGCATGATCCCGGTCCATAGTCTCATAGCATCGGAGAAAGACGAGGCGGTTTCAATAGTTCTACAGGGAAAAAGCATACCGTTATATCCACCTTTTGAGATAACAAGGACCATGATGTTTAGAGACGGCGGGACCATTGCCATTGTCATAGAAGATGCTATGGGGAGCTCTTTGCCGTTTTGCCTTGATGGCAGAATTAAAAGACCTTCAAAAATTCGCCACGTGTATGTCGGGGCAACACATCCCAGCGACGCCAAGGCCAAACAGGTGCCTATCGGCTCAGAGACAGAAAAATCTATTCTCAAGATCCTTCAATCCGCAAAGATCGGTGAACCTCATCCAAATATAAGGCAAGATCTCGTGGCGACGGTGATTGAGGAGCTTGAGAAGAGATAATAACCCACCTCCATACAGTTGCAGGTGATATCGAAAAAAGGAATCCTGGGATGGCACGTGGAGCGGGAAGAGAGCACAAGAGGAGATCGATCTTAGTTCGACATGCTTGTCCTAACTCGACTCATCTCACCATAATCCTCGCATCCACCACGCGGTAGCCTTCACCGCGCTCCATCACCTTTACAGGGTTGAAGTCCAACTCGGTGATCTGGGGGATATCTTCCACCAGAGCCGAGAGCCGCAGCAATAAATCCTCGAGGGATTGGGTGTCGCTTGGGGGCGCACCCCTGACCCCTTCAAACAGCTTTGCCATCTTGATAGAACCCACCAGCTCTCGGGCATCCCTATCGGTGAGGGGGTGCAGGCGGACGGCGACGTCTTTTGCCAGCTCTGCATATACGCCTCCAAGCCCGAACATGATAAGGGGTCCAAAGGATGGATCTTGGGTTACCCCGACGATGACTTCTATTCCTCCTGCCACCATGCGTTGGACGATGACCCCCTCCATCTCTGCTTGGCGACCCATCTCAGCGATCCTATCCTTCATATCATTGAAGGCCTTTTCCACCTCCTGTTCCGACATAAGGTTGAGGGCCACTCCTCCGACATCGGTCTTGTGCGTGATGGTGGGGGATGCCAACTTGACGGCGGCGGGAAAGCCCAGTTTTGTGGCCGCTGCTGCGGCCTCGGTCGGGGTCTTTGCAATCAGGGTTTCGATGATGCGTATACCATAGCAGTCAAGCAGATCAACTATCGCCCCGGCTGAGAGCCACAGGGGCCTCTGAGGGCTGCTGGTCAGGGTTGCATCAATGAGCTTTTGAGCCCTTTCCCGCTTGAGTCCTTGAATCTTGGGTATGGACCCTTTGGGCCTTTTCAGCCATTCGCCGTATTCAGCGGCCTTGGCCAGTGCGGAGACCGCCTCTTCGGGAAAGGGGTAACAGGGGACGAATTTGCCGTTGGTCCCCAGCTTGCTCTTGAAACCCCGTTGCCCCATAAAGCAGGCCAACAGGGGCTTCTTTTTGCGCTGGAAGAGAGGGACAACCCGCCGTATAGCCTCTTCCGCCCCCTTTGGATCAACGATCGTCGGCGGTATAAATATGGTGAGCACGGCATCAACACTGTTATCCTCGACCAGTGTCTTCAACACCTCCTCGAACTCTTCCCCTGTAGCGCCGGCGGTCAAATCCAAGGGGTTACGGAATGTGATATCCCGCTTGACCACAGACCTCAGTGCCTCAATCACCTCAGGTGATAATTCCGGTAGCGCAAGCCCGTAATGCTCACAGGCATCGGCAGCGATGATACCCGGGCCTCCTCCATTGGTCACGATGGCTACTCGCCGATCCTTGGGCACCGGCTGGTTGGAAAGGAGCGTGGCTACGTTAAAAAGTTCCTCGAGGGTGTTGACCCTGATGATGCCGGCCTGGTAAAAGAGGGCGTCGGAGGCTATCTGCGGGGTGGCCAACGCCCCTGTGTGCGACGAGGCGGCGCGTGAACCAGCAATGCTACTGCCCCCTTTGACCGCCACGATTGGCTTGGCAGTCGATACCCTCCTGGCAATACGGGCGAACTTACGGGGATTGCCGAAGGATTCCAGATAGAGCAGGATGAGCTCAGTCTCCTGGTCCTGCTCCCAGTATTGCAGCATGTCATTGGAGGAGATGTCGGCGCGGTTGCCCACACTCATAAAGGTGGAGATACCCATATTCAGGTTGTTGGCATATTCGAGTATGGACAGCCCCAGTGCACCGCTCTGGGTGAGAAAGGCCACATTGCCCCGTGGCGGGAAGACCGGGGAGAAGGTGGCGTTTAAGTTTATGGTGAGGTCCGTATTGATGACCCCCATGCAGTTAGGGCCCACGATCCGCATACCATGGCCCAGTGCGACATCGCGCAGCTCTTGCTCGCGCTGCGCCCCTTCGCCTCCTCGCTCCTTGAACCCGTCGGAGACGACCACGATACTGTGTACGCCTTTGCGGCCGCACTCGTCGGTTACTCTGACTACCAGCGGTGCCGGCACTGCGATCAATGCCAAATCGACGGAGTCGGGGATATCCAGTACCGATGGATAGCTCTTCACCGACATGATCGCCTCGGCATTGGGGTTCACCGGGTAAACGATCCCGGAGAACCCGCTTTGCATGATACACTTGAAAAGGAGCTGCCCGATGGTGTTCGGTTCCCTGGAGGCGCCGATCACCGCCACCGAATGCGGGTACAGAAGGGAACGCATGGAGGCCACGGTGGCGGCGCGCTCCCTCTCTTCTTCTTTCTCGGTCACGAGTTTAGTTCGTGCTATAGGGAAGGTGACGCGGTACACGTGCTCCTCGTATTCGCTGGTAACGTGGAAGCCGTAGTCTTTAAAGACGGTCATCATCCCTTTATTTTCGGCGAGCACCAACGCTTCGAAGGTGGTAATGCCGTTGTCGCGGGCCACGTTGGCAAGCCACTCCACGAGCTTGGTACCGATACCCTTACCCTGATAGGCATCCTCGATCGCGAAGGCCACCTCAGCTGAAGGTTTGTTGGGTATACGGTGATAGCGCCCGATAGCGATGATCTCCCGACGCCGATCCCTAAGCACCTCGGCCACGAAGGCAAAGGCATGGTTGTAGTCCACCGCACAAAAGCGAATGGCATCCTCGCGCCCCAATGTAGGCACGTAATGGAAACGCAGGTACATGGTGCGCTGGCTGAGCCTGGAGACGAAGTCGAGCCAACGCTCGATGTCATCTTCCTTGATGGGCCTCAGCAAAATCCTCGAACCGTCCTTCAGAAGGACCTCGGTCTCATACTGTCCCGGATATGCTGCACGGTTCTCTTTGGTCATTGTTCCTTCCCCCCTTTGCTGTAAGAACCTTCACGTTAGATCTTAAAGCAAGAAGGAGGAAAATTCAAATACTAAAATCGCTGTGTGTTGGGAAGGAGAAACGTGCCGTCTTGACACCGGTGATAGGGCGCAGTACGATGAATACTTGTTATGGTGATCACGCGCCGGGATTTTATCAGGGATTCCCTCCTCCTCGGGGGCTCGCTCTTTTTCATGCCAGGTCCCCTGCATGCCGCGCGAAAAAAGGAGAAAGCGTGGGTCCCGGCCTACGCGAGGCTGGAGGATGAGGGGGTGCTGGCCCAGCGGATCGAGAAGGCCTACGGCATCTTCGAGCAGTGCGAGCTCTGTCCCCGCCGATGCGGTGTTAACCGTCTCAAGGGTGAGCAGGGGTTTTGCCGGGCCCCGGCAAACCTGGTTGTCTACAGCGCCCAGCCCCACTATGGTGAGGAGTTATCGTTGGTGGGCAACCATGGATCGGGCACCATATTTTTTTCCAACTGCAACCTGCGCTGTATCTTCTGTCAGAACTGGCCCATTGCCCACGAGGGGAAGGGGAAGCGATTGCAGGATGAAGATCTGGCGGGGATGATGCTCAAGCTCCAAAAGATCGGCTGTCATAATATCAATCTCGTTACGCCCACCCACGTGATGCCCAATATCCTCAATGCCACGCGCATCGCCTTGAAAAAGGGGTTGCGCATCCCGCTGGTCTATAATACCAGCGGCTATGAGCGCCGAGAGATCGTAAGGCTTTTGGACGGCATCGTTGATATCTACCTGCCGGACATGAAGTATATGGAACCGCATCAGGCCGCACGATATTCATCCGATGCCGCGGATTATCCTGAGGTAACCAAGCAGGCCGTCCTCGAGATGCACCGGCAGGTGGGCCTTCACCAGGTTGACAAAGAGGGAATCGCCCTGCGCGGTCTCATGATCCGCCATTTGGTCATGCCCAACCAAGTAGCCGGAACGGAGCGATTCGCCCAATGGGTGGCTGCGAACCTTCCCAAAAACACCTACGTGAACATCATGGCCCAGTACCGGGTGGATTACAAGGCCTATGACTATCCGGAGATCGCCCGGGGCATTACGGTGGAGGAATTTCTGGAAGCCATGCAGTGGGCCGAGCACTATGGCCTGACCAACCTCGACCCCAAATCGGTGAGGCTGAGGAACTTTTATGAACGTATCCGATCATCCTAATTGCCGATATAGATTCAATACCCCCTCTCATCGCACTAGATTTTAGTAGATTTTCTGTTTTTTAGGTAATCCGTTTCCATCATCCTGGATATGGAAGCCACCAGGTGCGAATATCCTTGCTTTTCTTCCATATTACCGCTATAATTACGTTTTAGTTGTTTTTACCATGATTTGGATAGACATCAAGAATATCCAAAGGGAGGCAATAGATGTATGCATTGCAATATAATGAAGAGACATGCCTAAAGTGCCGCTCGCAGGCGTGCCTCATGAAGTGTCAGTACATTGACATCGACAAGGAAAGCGCCAAAAAAGAGATACTGAAGATATCGCATGGTGAGGATTCTTCTATTTTACACGATTGTGTCACCTGTTATGCCTGTGAGGAATACTGTCCCTCCGATAATCACCCCTTTTACCTCATCGTGGAAAAGCAAGAGGAACTCAATATTCCCCCCTTGCCCAGACCGATGATCCAGCAGGGCATCAAACTTGGTATTCCCTTCCGGGGGGAGCCCACGATAGACAAGATAAGCGGCAGGGCCCTCCTGATGGGGGTCTTCTCCGATCTCATGTTTTTGATACAGGGAAAACTCTTCGAAGGGCTACCGGTCATCTCACAAGACCGCCGCAAGATGTTCCACTACTTCTGTCAGCTCATGTACCTCCATTTTGCCAGGAGCTCCGTCATACAAGAGCGTTTGCCGAAAATAATCGACACAATCGCCGAGCATGAGGTCACTGAGGTCATCTGTTTCCATGACGAGTGTTACGGAACCTATACTTCGTACTGCCCGGCAATTGGTATGGAGGTCCCTTTCAAGCCCATTCACCTCTTTGAATTTCTCTATAATCGTTTGCTTGAGCTCAAAGATGATATACGGCCGGTGAATTTAAAGGTGGCCTATCAGCGCCCTTGTTCATCTCGCTTGTCTACAGAGATGCACGGTTATGTTCAAAAGATCTTTGACTTGATCGGGGCCCAGGCCGTGGACAGGGAATATGTCGATGAGAATGCCCTCTGTTGCGGCGGCGTCATCGAGGGACAGAGACGAGAGGGGAGCCGCAAGCGCGCCGCCGATCTCCAGAGGAGAAATATTGAGGACATGAAAAACGCCGGGGCTGAACTTTGCATCTTCAATTGTCCCGCCTGTTATACTACCTTGGCATCGAAGGTCGCCCAAAACGGCATCAAGCCTGTTTTCATGAGCGACCTGTGCCGGTATGCAATCGGCGAGAAACCGGCAGGATGGAGGTAAGATTATGGATCCAGTGTATGAAGCACTCGTTGAGATAGTCGGCAAAGATCATGTCTCACATCAAGCGGAAGAGCTCTTTATTTACTCCTGGGACCTGGGGACCACGGAACCACACCGACCGGACTATGCGGTATCGCCGCGCACAGCGGAAGAGATCCAGAAGATCGTTCAACTTGCAAACAAAGAAAAGACTCCCGTTGTGCCTCTGGGTGGTGGGTTGTCCTTGGCAGGGCTCGCTGTTCCCTTGAAGGGAGGGATCCTTCTTGACCTGAAGAGAATGGACGACATCATCGAGGTAAATGAGAAGGCGCGATACGCCGTGGTGGAATGCGGCGTCTCCCAGGGTAAACTAACCGCCTACTTGGAGAAATACCATCCCCACTTGACCCACTCGGAGCCGGGCGCGCCTCCCGCAGCAACCATCGCCGGCAACCTGGCCATCCACGGACAGGGAGATCTCGCGCATCCCTACGGCTTCAGTACCGACATGATCAATGGATTAGAAGTCGTTCTCCCTACCGGCGAGATCTGCCGATTCGGCTCATGCGCCCTCGGCGCCGATTGGTTCACGTTGCACCCCCTCCCTGATGTAGGGTTATTCCTGGGGTGGGGCGGCACTACCGGTATCATCACCAAGGTGTCGCTGCGGCTCTTCCCGTGCAAAAAGATCAGGGGCATGGCCCAATTTGTCGTCGATGATGAAGAACTGGTCCCAGAAATCATATTTAAACTGACCCATACCCAAATGGTAGAAGATATCATAGCTGTGAGCCAGGCCATACCCCCTGTTACCAGTGAGCTTCACAATTTCCTTATTAATATTGCTGCCGATTCAGAGAAAGAGCTTGAATTCAAGCTGGAGATCGTCTTCGATGACACCCTGGGCGAGTATATTCACAGGGGAGATGGCGGCTACTCAGGATTTACCCGAGGCTTGGAACGGCCTCAAGTCTCCAAGGTCTCCGACTGGCGCAAGGGGGGCGGATTCGAGTATGTCGGTAGCATTATGCCGATTGAACAATACCCGGAATGCTATAGGAGAGGAAGGGAAATTTCTGAAAGACACGAGATACCATATACCGTGCTCGCACGGTGCATCGGCACCTCCCACGCCATGATGTTCTCGTGGACGTATGCCTTTAATCGAGCGGAGCCGGAGACCATCGAACACGCACGGAAGGCCTTGCACGAAACAGATGACCTCGCCTTAGAATTGGGAGGAACTATCTGGAAGCCCGGCCTCTATGGGCAAGGGCTCGTTATGGAGCGGCTCAACCCTCATACGCTCACCCTGATGAAAAAGGTAAAACAACTTCTTGATCCCAATGGGATCATGAATCCTGGAAACTGGGAGGTACAGTGATGGCCTTGGCGGACTTTGAATACGGCGATATCATACATCGATGTTTTCGGTGCGGCTACTGCAAATTTCCTGTCAACTGGATGGATGTCAACAACTGTCCTGCCTATGCCCGGTACCGTATGGAAACGTATTCCTGCGGCGGGCGATTGTGGCTGATGCGGGCCTGGCTCAGTGATGAAATAGACTGGACAGAGCATTTCGCCCATATCATGTTTTCCTGCACGGCATGCAAAAACTGCGAGGCAAAGTGTCCGCTCCGCTTCAATGTCGATATCCTCAATATGATCACCGCGGCCAAGGGGGAGATGGTCGAGCGAGGCACGGTCCCCCCCGTGGTCAAAGAATTCCTGGAGAATATTCAGCGGCACGGAAATCCCTATGGCACTCCAAAGGCCAAACGGGGCGACTGGCTGGACGGGACGGGGATCAAGCCATACGAGGGGCAGGACTATCTCTATTACGTTGGCTGTATCGGTTCCTATGATACCCGCGCCCAAGAGACCGCCAGGGCGCTCGGCGCCGTCCTTCGCGCGGCCGGCGTCTCATTCGGTGTGTTGGGCACGAAAGAGAACTGCGACGGCAATGAGGTGAATATGCTCGGGGAGAAGGGATTGTTTGAAGTGGTGGCTACGGACAACATCGCCCAGTTCAAGGACCTGGGTGTGCACCGGATCGTCACCCTCTCGCCGCACTCATATAATGCCATAAAGAACGAATACCCCCGCTATGAAGGGGACTTTGAGGTCCTTCACTACACCCAATTGCTCCGAGATCTCATCAGTGAGGGCACATTAGATATATCAAAGGGTTTCGAAGCCCAGGTTACCTTCCACGACCCGTGCTTCCTGGGGCGCTGGAACAGTGAATACGAGGCTTCACGGGCGATCCTGCGGGCCATTCCGGGAATTACGCTCATAGAAATGGAGAAGAACAGGGACAGCGCACTCTGTTGCGGCGGCGGCGGCGGCAATTTTTATATGGATCTTCTTGGAGGAAGCCCTGACAGCCCATCCCGTATCAGAGTTCGGGAGGCCTACAAGACAGGTGCAAACGTCCTGGCGGTCGCCTGCCCCAGTTGCCTGACCATGCTTGAGGACGCGGTCAAATCAGAGGAGCTTGAAGACAAGATTTCCGTAAAGGACATCTCTGAGATTGTAGCAACGGCTTGCGGAATAGAGTAGAGTAACATGATTCACGCAGAGGGTTTGAGGCCCAATCGTTATTATTAACCCATCAAAAATGGTTAAGACCAAAGGTCCGATCCCTAACATCGCGTATGCATTCATTTTTGCCACATAACGTAAGGGGCGCAGTGCCTGTTGCCGTATCCTTCATAAGCGGTTTGTTAAGCCGCCTTTTTGATTGCTTGACCTTCATATTCAGGGAACATGATGATAGCGGGATGAATATCAAAAGCCCTTGCTATTTGCTCTGCCCGCTTTTTACCAATGTCTACCTTTTCGTTTTCCAGGAGGCTAATATTGCTTGCGCTGATCCCGGAACGCTTGGAAAGCTCAGCCTGAGTCCAACCCTTTAGGTCGCGAAGCATCCTGATAACCTCACCGGTTGTAAGTATATCATGCGGTTTTGCCTGAATAAATTTATTGTTCTTTCGTGATCGCATAAATCCTCCTAATAACTATGTGGTGATATTTCCAAAACAAAAACGGTAACGATATCTTTTTCCACAGCATAGATAACCCTATAGTGCAAACTCAAACGCGATGAGCGTTGTCCTTTCCGTTCCCTCTTTAATTTTTCGTCATGGAATCCCGGGAACTCTCTTAATTTGTCAGGTCCATGTCGAAATACAAGGTCTTTCCAAAGCTCGTATTTTTTGACTACCACCGGTGGTAATTTCTTGCAGGTTTTTTCAATGCCGCGATGCTCTTTAATATGCCACATTATTATTTATAATAACATATCAAAATTAATAAGTCAAGTTATATCGTTAAGGGAGTGACCGAGCTGAATCTTGCCGTGCGGGGCTCGGGCCGCAGCCTTACTTATTTATGTTATTATTCCTTGTCCCCTGGCAAGGAGCAACCCCTTCATGCTCCCCTAAGATATAAAGAACGTCCCCTATGATCTGTCCTGTGATCTAATTGCTCTGAGGCTTCAGTCTTCGTGAATGGTCTCACCCTGAAGTTTCAGCTCGCGAATAGCCATCTCGACGATCTTAAACTTCTGGATCTTGCCCGTGACCGTCATCGGGAACTCGTCCACGACCATCCAGTAGCGCGGGATCTTGAAGTGCGCGATCTTTCCCTTGCACATTTTCCGGAAATCGTCCTCCGTCGGCTTGGAGGCCCCTTCCTTGAGCTTGACGCACGCCAGCAGTTCCTCGCCGTAGTTCTCATCCGGCACGCCGACCACGGCTACATCGTAGACAATATCGAGCGTGCGGAGGAATTCCTCGATCTCGCGCGGGAACAGGTTCTCTCCACCGCGGATGACCATCTCTTTGATCCGGCCCGTGATGCGGACGTAACCGTTATCGTCCATCACGCCTAGGTCGCCGGAGTGCAGCCACCCCCTCTCGTCTATGGCCTCCGCCGTGGCTTCGGGGTTGTTGTCGTAGCGCGCCATGACGTTGTAGCCGCGGAAGCAGATCTCGCCCGGCTCGCCGCGGGGAACGGTCTTGCCCGTAGTCGGATCGATGATCTTCTGCTCCTGCCAGGGCATGACGCGCCCGACCGTGCCAACGCGTTGCTCCAGCGTGTCGTCGGGACGGGTCATGTTCGTGATCGGAGACGCCTCCGTCTGCCCGTAGCCGATGAGGATCTCCTTCATGTGCATCTTGTTGATGACGTCGTTCATCACGTCGATTGGACAGGGGGCGCCGGCCATGATGCCCGTGCGGAGTGGTGTAAGATCAAATTTTTCGAACTCCGGATGCTGGAGTTCGGCGATAAACATCGTCGGCACGCCGTGCAGCACCGTGCACTTCTCCTGCTGCACCGCGCGCAGCGTTTCCCCCGGATCGAAGCTTGGGCCGGGGATCACCACGCACGCCCCCCGGGTCATCGCAGCCAGGTTCCCCAGCACCATGCCGAAGCAGTGGTAAAACGGCACGGGCACGCACAGACGGTCGGCGTGGGTCAGCTTCATCGTCTCCGCCACCGTCGCCGCGTTGTTCAAAATATTGTTGTGGGTCAGCGTCACGCCCTTGGGGAAGCCCGTCGTGCCCGATGTGTATTGGATGTTGATGTTATCATCGACGTCCAGCACGATCCGGGGCGTCTTCAGGATGCTGTCGGGCAACTCCTCGCTCAATTGGTCGAACGCCCGTCGGGTGATCATGCCCGGGTACTGCGTCTTTCCGATGAACACGACGTTCTTCAGGTGGGGGAAACGCCAGGAGTCTATGTCCCCGGAGGCAGGTTTTTTCGCCTCCGGGCATGCCTCGTAGAACATCTCCACGTAGTTGGAGCTTCTGAATGACTCGATGAGTATCAGCACGCGGCAGCGCGACTCACGCAGGACGTATTCCAACTCATGGAGGCGGTAGGCAGGGTTGATGGTGACGAGAATCGCGCCGATCTTGGCGCTGGCGTACTGTGCCACCACCCACTCGTAGTTGTTTGTGGACCAGATTGCCACGCGCTCGCCGCGCTGGATACCCAGCATCAGCATCGCCTTGGCCGCGCGGTTGACCACGTCGTTGAATTCCCGATAGGTGAACCGGCGGTCTTGAGGGATGCTTATGAGTGCATCGTTGTCAGGATAGGTTTGGGCGATGCGCTCCAGGCACTGCCCGATTGTTTCGCCGAGGAGAGGGTTGGGCGATCCGCAACTGTCGTAGCTCAGATGCGTCATTGATGTTGCTCCTTATGTCTTGTCCAATGTAATACCCTTGCCCAGGTTGAGACTCTTTCTGGCGTTCTCGATTCTATGAAGAAATCGTGGATCATTCTCCAAACGATAATCGAACCAATCATCTTCTGTTTCAAATCCTATTAATACCCCGGCTGGTTTTCCATGACGTGTGATAATGACTTCTTCCTTTTCTGCAAGACGCAAATATCTTGAAAGATCATCTTTTACTGTCGACAAAGCTACCTTCTTCATGTTTTTTCTCCAGCCTTTTCCAGCCATTCAGCGGCTCGTGCTTTTGAGATTATTGCGAGTATTTCTACCCTGTTTCCTTCTACATCATAAAATACTCTAATTTCATCTAGCCTTAGCCTATACTGCGGCTGTCTCAATCCTTTTAAGCTCTTAATCCGGCTTTTGCTTGTTTTTCTGGGTTCATGTCTCAAATGAATTTCTATTACGTCTTTGACCTTTGCCTTCGTGTGGGCGTCTAATAGCTTCAGGTCTTCAACAGCTTCTGGTGACAGAACGACCTTGTATCTCATTCTGGCTATAGTATAGCTAGATTTTTAATATTGTCAAGAGGAAGTGATATTCAGAACTGAATTTTTCGGATAAAATCAACGGTCTGGGTTAGCATATACGATTGGATAGACTGAATTATCCCATGACAAGCTGCGATCCCCTCACGAGCCCTGATTTGACGGCTGGTGCTACTTTAACGTAACAATATCTTTTTTAATGGCATCAGCATCAAGGTCCAGGTCTACCCGCGTCAATTTTTCTCCGTCCCATATGCTGGTATTGTCTTCATGCGGAAGTTTTTCAATCATATAGGTAATTGCCCATTTATTCAAAAAATATCTCGTATCCTTTTCTATTTGTTCCATCCTGAGTCGATATTTACTGTGATAGGCATCTTTTCGGTCGACCTTTGCGTAGTCATGATTGTGAATGGCTTCAGCGTCCGCACAGTAGTAGATTTTATATCCACCTTTTCTGATACTTCAAGAGAGATCCTTGTCTTCATTGGCAATAAATATCCCTTTCCCGTCCGCGATATCATCGAAGCCGCCGATTGTAAAGAACGCTTCTCTTGTAACCAGCAAAGCGGTGGTGGTATACCACGGCACTTCTCCAGACTGCATCCCCAGTATATCCACCTTTTTTAAATTCGCCATCGGGCCTTCTTTATTCAGCCCAATACCATATACCCTGCCTTCTTTTTCAAGGGTAATGGTGTGGCATCCGCAGTAGTACACCGTCTCAGCATCCGTGGTGAGCAGTTTTGTGCCGACCATGGCTATTTCCTTGTGCTGTTCAGCGGTTTGTTGCAGGTGTTTGAGCCAGCCGGAGAGGACGAGCACATCATTATCCATGAATATCAGCTAGGCCCCTTTTGCATAATAGGCCCCTTGGTTTCTCTGGCCCGTTGTGCCCGCACTTTCCTTATTATATACCACGTGCAGATTGTTGTATTTCGCTTCTAAGGCAGCAATAGTATCGATGGTTTCCTTACCCGAGCCCGCGTCACTCAAGATAATCTCAAAGGGCTCGGGTGTATTTTCATAGATTGCCTCGACGCAGCGTGCTGTATCGTGGCCCCGTTCTGCTGAAATGATGACGATGGAAGTAAGGTTGCTAAAATCCGGGCCGTGCTCATTGCCGAACTGATCCACGGCCTGTTTCCTGTTGAGGTTTAATGGCTTTCTTTCCCTGTCAAGGAATGGATATCTGCGAGCAATTGCCTGTAGCATCTTATTTCTTTCGCAGTCTCTGATGATTTAAAATCGGGAAATCCTCACAATGTGCGTTTTATTTATCTGCGTTCATCCGGTGCTTACATGAAATTGATTAGGGTGGATTATCCCCTGTCAAGACGCGACCACACCATAACCCTCCCACATCTAAGACTCTTTCTCCTTCAATTTTCTGAACAAGCATCTTTCTCATCCCCTCAGTATATATGTGGGGATTTAGTCGGTCATAAATTATAGAGGCGAAACCACAGAAAATTCTAGTTTTCCTTTGATTTCTCGAGATTGGAAACATCAGCCTTACCTTTGTATCTCATTCATTAGAAGTCGTTTACCGAGGTAGTAGATTTTCTATCGTATTTAGCCACGGCTCTGGTCCTCAATCCGCCTCTCACCTTGTAATCAGCCTCCACAGCCATGGAAATAGGTGCCAGCAATTGTACGAGATCGCGGAGAATATGGCTTACGGCATGCTCCTGCAAGATTCCCACGTTTCGATAGGAAGTCAAGTAGTACTTTAAGGATTTGAGTTTAACCAAAGAACGGTCCGGAGTATAGCGTATCACCAGCCGGGCGAAATCAGGCAAGCCAGTCCAAGAGCAAACAAAAGTAAATTCCTCAGTCTCGTAAACTACCTCAGTGGCTGAGCCGGAATAGTCAAAGGATGTAGCTTCAAGCACAGTAATATTAATTGTTTCTTCCTTTTGAATATTAAGTCCTCGCAGGGTATATTTATTGATTTCCCTTGGATTAACCTCTGTATAGAGACTTCGGGTCCAATTAATTTAACCGGTGGTTATTGCTCAACGGCCTGTTGAGTTTTCCCTTTGTGCCGGTGGCACTTAATTGGTCTCCAGCCTCAATAGTTTCCTTATCCGGAGGATTAGTCAAAAGTTGACTACCCTTCTTTCTTAACGTCAACCGCTGCCGGGTGCAAGGCCAACGTTGCCATGCGGCGAGCACCGATACTGTGAGGAGATACGACGCGGTTGGCACCAGCCCTTTTTAACTTTACCTTGACACCAGGAGAGCAGGCGCGGGCGGTAATAACCAGGTCGGGATTCAACCCCCGAGCCGAGAGGGTGATAAAGGTGTTATCAACGTCACTGCCAACTGCAGCTACCAGCCCGCGAGCCGATTCAATCCTTGCTTCCTTCAACACCTCGTCATTGGTGGCGTCGCCTTGTAAACACAGGCAGCCATCTTCCCCGGCCTTAGCCGCGTCCTCCTGACTATTTTCAATAACAACAAAATCTATTCCTTTGTCATTGAAGGTATGCGCTATCTCCCGCCCCATTCTGCCATAACCACAGAGAATAACATGTTCCTTCTGTTTGGCTATCTCTGTTTTCATTCGACGCCTCCTTAGTGTAATGCCGAATTGACCTTCCAAGAGGTACTGGATAAATAGACTTAAAGTATATAACACACCACCAACACCGCCGACCATCAGAACGATGCTGAAAACTTTTCCGCTTTGGCTCAAGGGTTGAACTTCACCATAGCCCACTGTCGTTATAGTCAGGATGGTCATATAGAGTGCATCGATAAATGACCAGCGCTCAATTACCATATAACCAGCAACGCCGCTGACGATAGTGATAGCCAAAACATATAATGCCGGTAGTATCCGTTGCGGTAGGCCCACCATTTGACTTCATCCAAAAGCAAATATGTCTTCACCTCTGATGCTTTTGCCCTGTCGGGGGCTTAATCATGGCTTTAGCACAATATGCTTTCTATTGTCTCTCTTCTTCTTTTCCTCTGCTATTTGATCTATGTTATTATGGACGGCTTCAATCGCAGTAGCTATGGTACTTGTTCTCACCAGTACGCAGACGAATTTCCCAAGTAATCTCGGGAGATTAGGCCCGAATTTTCTACCTACAAGAACGTCCAACTCTTCCAAAACGGAAGAGGTAGCCTTGGCCTTCTCTGGGTCGCCATGCTTCATGGTTTCATCCCCTTCGAAGCGCGTGTTCTCTCTCTTTTCGACGAGTTCCTCTTTCCCGTTGGAGAATTTATAAACGTAAAAATATTGTGCCATGCCGACATGGTCATTATTGAGGTTTTTCCCATCATCTGTGCCAAAGGCTATCAAAAATTTCATGCGCTATCTCCGGTTTAATGGGTAATTCTTTTCCCCGGCCATAATCGCAACCTCCAGCCAGTTGTCCGGCGGCACGAAGGGACAGGTATAAGCCTCGCTATATACACACCATGGGTTGTACGCCTGGTTAAAATCCAGGA
>Ga0307422_1000502_pt1 | contig 21826 bp, 15 predicted proteins | sample SalMarWE160290MG_FD_202153 | JGI IMG/M metagenome (GOLD analysis project Ga0307422, IMG submission 202153) | Salt marsh sediment microbial communities from the Plum Island Ecosystem LTER, Massachusetts, United States - WE1602-90 | ecosystem: Environmental > Aquatic > Marine > Intertidal zone >...
CCTGATTCAGGAATTGAGAATTCTAAGAGAGCAGCTCATCCAATACGATTCTCAAAGCAAAATAGACGCGAACAGATATGAAATAATGGCAGAGGACGCCCCACTTATGATATTCGCTCACAGAGAAAAGTTTATTTATGTCAATAAAACAGCCGCCCTTTTCTCGGGTTACACAAAAAACGAACTCTACAACATGAACTTCTGGGACATTATTCATCCTGATTTCAAAGACATTGTCAAAGCCCGGGGTTTTAAACACCTGAATGGAGAAAGGGTCCCCTCTTACTATGAAATTAAAATCGTCAAAAAAAACAAAGAGGAGCGATGGCTCGCTTGCGCCAGTAAACATGTAGATGATTTTAAGGGAGCCCCGGCTGTTATCTCCTCGGCAATCGATATTACAGATAAAAAGAAAGCCGAAAGTGAACTAAAAACTCAAAAAAATTACTTTAAATCCCTGTTCGATAATTCTCCATCCGCAATCGCTTTACTCGACAAGGAAGACCGAATTCTTCAAATCAACAAAAGTTTTCATCAGTTGTTCAAATATTCGCTTGAAGAAGTAAAAGGGAAAAAAATTAAGGACTTTATAGCTCCCGAGTATATTAAAAAAAACGAACCTTCTTTCTCTCAAAGATTGTTACAGGATAAAATATTGAAATCCGACACAGTAATGGTAAGCAACGACGGCATTTTAATAGACGTACACGTCAGTGGAGGACCCATTATTGAAGATGGTAAGATTATTGGCGTGTTCGCCCTATATGACGACATCAGAGAAAGAAAAAACGTCGATATTAAACTCAAAAACAGCTTTCGCAAGTTAACGGAATTTTTAGCGGGTACAGTATCCGCCCTTTCGGAAACTATAGGTAAAAGAGATCCTTTCACTGCGGGACACCAAATAAGAGTTGCGCAGCTCGCAGTTGCTATAGGTAAAGAGAAAGCTCTTTCCAACGATCAACTAAAGATATTGAAAATAGCTAGTGCTCTCCATGATATCGGGAAAATTCATGTTCCGGCAGAAATTCTAAACAAACCCCTTGGATTAAGCGAATACGAAATGGCTATGGTTCGAAACCATGCTCAGGTCGGATATGATATTTTAAAATCTGTAAATTTCCCCGGACCAGTGGCAAAGATTGTTTTCCAACATCACGAGAGAATAAATGGTTCCGGTTATCCTCTCGGCATCAAAGAAAAAGACATTATGCTGGAATCGAAAATTCTGGCGGTAGCAGATGTGGTAGAAGCGATGAGTTCGCGGAGACCTTACAGGAGTGCATTCAGCAGAGAGATGACTTTAAAGGAAATCATAAAATACAAAGGAACGCTATTCGATCCGGAAATCGTAGATATTTGCGTTAATCTTTTCGAAAAAGGTTTCGAATTCAGAAAAGTGAGTTTATTTGAGGAAGAATTACTGGAAAAGAGAGACTTGCGATAGAATTTCGTTTTCATGTTATTTTCTTTTTTACTTCTATCTTTTTTCCCGTTTTATCAATATTTTCTTAATTCTCCGTTCGTCCGCGTCTAAAACCGTTATTTCTATATCCCCTGCCCTGATCTTCTGTCCTTCTTTTGGTATTTCTTCTAATTCTCTGATGACAAATCCTGCGAGAGTATCTTCTTCTGTATTTATCCCAAGTCTTTCAGGTCTCATATTTCCGTTCACAATAAAAACTCCTTCTTCAGTACCGATATTGGTTTCAAAAATACTGAAAAGAACATCATCTGTCGAAACGAAACCTTCAGTACCTCCATATTCATCAATAACTATGGCACAACCGATTTTATCCTCGAGCAATTCAGAAAGTATCTCGTCCAGAGTTCTGTCTCCGCTAATAAACTTTATGGGTCTTATTTTATCCTCTATCTTCCAATCTTTGCCCCTACCAATAACATCTTCTTTAAACAAAACGCCTATTATATTATCGATATCCCCACTGTATACCGGAAGCCTTGAAACATCAGCTTCTCTGAGAATTTTACCGATTTTCGCCTTATTCCACTCATAATTAATAGCCTGAATATCAATTCTTGGGATCATAATATCTCTGACATCTGTTTGAGATAGTTTCGAAATCGCATCCATCGCGTTAGATTGTTCCGGTTCGATTCCGCCTGTAGCTCTTGCCTCTCTTGCAGCGATCCTCATTTCATCTTTTGTTATTTTTTCTTTTTCTTCGGTTCTAAAACCAAAGATCCTCAACGCTCCGTCGCCAAGTATTTTTATTATGAATATAAGCGGATAAAGCAACCAGTAGAAAACAATGAGAGGCGGAGAGACAAATGCCGCTACCGCTTCAGGATTATCGACAGCAAGAGATTTAACCACGATTTCTCCTATCACGGAAATAAACAGAGTAGACAATATAAGTCCCAAGGTAAAGCCCATTTCTCTCTTCAACAGTACAGTAAAAAGCACTGTGGTAAGATTCATTCCCGCAAGAACGGTAGAAAAAAGAATATCTGAACGTCTTCGAATGTTTATCGCGACACGGTACTTGCCTCCTTTTTTGCCGGCAGCCAACTGCTCCAGCCTTGCTTCATCTGAAGCTACGATTGATATCTCGGACAACTCAAAATATACAAGAAACAAAAAAATTACGATTAATATTAATAAAGTCATTTCTTTTTCTTTATATTCACTTCTCTTATATAATTATCAAATACATCGAGAATGGTAATCTCATAATCCTTATAGGAAAAGACCTCCCCTTCTTTGGGGATTCTTTCTAAAATAGTATAAATAAAGCCGGAAATAGTCCTATAGTCGTTTGAAAGAGGTATTGATATAAACCGCTGAATTTCTTCTATCTCTGCCGATCCCGGTAAATTCCACTCATTATCACCGATTTTACGTGCCACTGCACCCTTGTCTTCCCAGATAAGCTCCCTTTCAACATCTTCAATATCTATAATTCCTGAAGTTCCTCCGTACTCATCGACCACCACAACTAATTTATGCTTTGAATTCCTAAAGATTTTTATAAGCTGTACAAGCGAAAGGGTTTCGGATACAAATACGGGAAGCGACATAAAACTCTTTACTTTTCCTTTTTTACCGTAAAGTTTTTTAAGTTCAAGTATCCCGATAATTTTATCCCTTGTTTCGGAAAATACCGGTATTCGCTTTCTCGTTCTCCCAACTTTTTTTAAGGCTTCTTCCACAAGTTCTTCTTCTTCCACAAAAGGTGTTTCCGTTCTGGGTAACATTATCTCTTTTACTTTAATTTCATTGAGCCTGGATAATTTGGTCATTATATTGAATTCCCGCTCGGTCAAAACCCCTTCTTTTTTTCCTTTTATTAAAACCTGCCTTAAATCTCCGGCAGTAAACTTTTTTCTGTAAAAAGTCATTCTGGTGAGGGGTTTAAACAGCAGCGAAACAGGATACAGAATGTATTCGGTTATCACAACTATTGGAGCAAAGAGCGCAGCCAGCCTTTTACTTTTGGTTATCGCAACCCTTTTAGGAATATATTCTCCGAAAGTTACAAGAAGAGCTGTTAAAATAACAGAAGAAACAAACAAATTAAACCAACTTTTAAGAATATCTTCCCCCACAGCCGAAAATGCCACGTTAACACCTATATTGCCTATAACGGTGCTCACGAGCACAAGTTTCGGGTTGCGCATGAGTTTATAAATCAGCGGATTGTCTTTTCTTCTGTAACCCGGCAACGCGAAAAGAGCCGTTTCAGATGAGGAGTAAACGAAAGAACATATCAACAAAAGTAATAAGATAAGATAATACATTATTTGCCTAAATAATATTTCTCTTTTTCTCTCATAACTTTTGCCATCTCCTCGGTTTTATCGTCATATCCGGCAAGATGTAATATACCATGAACAGTAAGAAGTTTTAACTCCGAAAGGAGATCCTTTTCTTTTTGTCTTTCCGCCTGAGGCACAGAGATATAAATATCTCCCATCAACTCGGGGACATCTTTAAAATGAAAGGACAGAACATCCGTCGTCCTATTTCTATTTGTATACTTCTTGTTCAATCTTTTCATTTCTCTGTCGCCGATGAAAGTTATGGAGAGGTTACCTTTAAGCCCTTCTTCTTTTACCACCTGCCGGGCTACTTTTTGAATATCTTCTCTGAATTTGGGAACAGCGTTTACAAAAATTCTCATTTAGATTGAGCAGGATACTTCGGACGATGATGGTGCAATCCCTCCAGGCTTTGAGCAAAATCCCGGGCAACAATCTCAAGGTCGCTCAGGGAAAGTTCTGATTTGTTTAATTGCCCGGTACTATAAGCGGTTTTTATTCTTTCGTCTATGGTTTTCCTTATTTCTTCGGGAGTCGGACTATCCAGCGAACGAACCGTGGCCTCGACCATATCGGCAAGCATAAGAATGCTGGCTTCTCTGCTTACAGGTACTTCGGTATCATACTTAAAGTAATCTTCATCAACCTCATCTAACATCTTTTTTGCTTTTTCATAGAAAGGTCTTATTAAAGAGGTTCCCTGATGCTGTTTTATCATACTGATAATCTCTTCAGGTAACTTGTACTGTTCTGCAATTTCTACAGCATCTTTAACATGAGATTTTATAATAATCGCCGAAAGCTTTGGTGGTAACTCGTCATGTGGATTTTTGTTGTCCTTAAAATTTTCGGCAAAATATCTGGGTCTTCTTAGTTTCCCGATGTCGTGAAATAAACCTCCGATTTTCGCAAGTAGAGAATTTGCTCCTATAGCCTCTACGGCACTTTCAGCAAGTGTACTCACCATCAAGACATGCTGATAACTCCCCGGAGCCTCTTTTGACATCCTTTTTATTAAAGGATTGTTCAAATCAGAGTACTCCATCCAGGTAAAATTTGTGGCTATGTGAAAAATACGCTCAAAAATGTAGAGAAGACCGAATAAAATAAGGATCGACATAAAACCATTAACGAGACCATAAATAAACCCAACCGAAATATCTCTTACGCCGGACCTGTTATACAATTCAACGGCAAGAATCAAAAACGCGGTTGTTGCGCCTACAAATATTCCTGCACGGTAAAGCTCTTCCCTATTTTTAAAGTTTCCGCTAAGAATTCCCCCGGCAAGGCTTCCGGTAAAAATAGGTATAAAATTCATAATGTTAAAATTTTCATAGAATGATATTACCAAAAAACTTATTACAGCTAAAAGTATTCCAAAATTAAGATTCACGGCAAGAGTAAAAAACATAACAAAACTTGCAAGCGGCAGAAGATACATTGGCAAAAACTTATATAAAACAAAAACCATTGCTAAGTTTATCAAAAAAAGATACAGGAACTTACTTTTATCATAAACCTCTTCAACCCGAAATGTTACAAAAACTAAAGAAAAAAAACAAACCAGGAAGAAATACAATTGATTCCTGGCAATATTAGTAAGTAGGGAATAAGAATATTTGTCATCCTGTGCCATTCTTAAAGAATACAATTTCCTGTATATTTGTTGAGTAACAACTTCATGTGCTCCTACTATTTTTTCTCCTTTTCTGACCACACCCAGAGAATCAGAAACTGCGTTTCTTGCTTCCTTCCTCATTTTTTCTGTATCAGCAAAATCTATAAGCAAATTAGGAACAATTTGTTTTTTTAGCTCTTCTATAAATTTTTCCTCGAGAGAAAAATAGCCGAAAAGCTCGTCGGTTCTCTTAACTAAAAAATTTTTTGCCTTTTCTAAACTTAATACGGAGGAACGATCGACAAGAAAACTCGAATCGGATCCCTCTACAAATAATTTATTATTTTTACTCTCAGGTAAGTTTTCTATACTGAGGATTACCCCTTTATTAAATATATCTTTAAAACTTTTTCTTATATCCTGTTTTTTTCTTAAGATTTGCTGTCTATAAGGTGATTTCTCAGCGTAAAAAGAAATCAATGAATCCACCCTGGGCAACATGTTTTCCGTTTCTCTTTCTTTTATTTTCTGAAGAACCGTAGGCACCTGAGCTGCGGCTTTTGCTCTTTCCTCTTCTAATTCGTTCTTAAACTTTAAGATTTTAAAGTTTGAAGGCGCTATTATAGCTTTTAAAGCTATATCTCCTTCTCTCAGAACTTGAGTTTTGTTTTTATAAGGATAAAAAAGATTGAATATCAAGAGAAGTAAAAACAGAAATATTATATGCTCTTTATTTATTTTTATTTTCTTCATATTTTTTATAAGCTCTTACCACTTTTTCCACGACCGGATTTCTTACCACATCGTTCTCATCAAGATAAACAAATGCAATATCGTCAAGTCCCTTTAAAATATCTTGAAGCTCTATTAGCCCGGAGATTGTTCTGTCCGGAAGGTCAATCTGTGTTATATCTCCCGTTACCACAGCTTTTGAACCCTCCCCTATTCTTGTCAAAAACATCTTCATCTGTGTATGTGTGGTGTTTTGAGCTTCATCGAGAATTACAAAAGAATCTTTCAGGTTTCTTCCTCTCATAAAGGCAAGAGGAGCTATCTCGATAATTCCATTATCCACATACGTCTGCATTTTCCTTTGAGGCATCATCTCATAAATCGCGTCATAGAGCGGTATAAGATATGGCTTCACCTTTTCTTCGTAATCTCCCGGGAGAAATCCCAGGCTTTCACCGGCTTCAACGGCAGGCCTGGCGAGAATTATTCTCGAGACTTTTTTCGACAAAAGCGCCGAAATAGCTGACGCTACAGCAAGATAGGTCTTACCTGTACCAGCGGGACCTATGGCAATGGTTATTGCTTTCTCTTCTATCTCTCCAAGATACTTAGACTGATTAACTGTTCTTGGCTTTATAACATGATCGGGTAACAGAATAATATTGTTTTTCTTTTCCTTTGCTTGTAAAAAATACTTTATATCGCTCGTGGTAAGCATCCCTCCTTTCCTCAAAGATCTTGTTAATTCACCTATCAATTCTATCGACTTGTTAACTCTCTTTTTTTCACCTGAGATTGTCAATTTTGAACCCCTGACAATTATTTCTACGCCCAGGTGCTCTTCAAGAAAATCCAGGTTTTCGTCTTTCACACCTAAAAGGGCTACACTGGATACTTTTTCTAAGTTTAACGATTGTCTAAACATTGAATTAGAAAAATAACCCTCCCATCGATACTTAATGAGAGGGCTATTTTTCTTAAATTATGATAAAAACAAATTAAGGTCTTGGTATGAAAAGGTTGGTACCGGGTCGTATTAAATCAGGGTTACTAATTTTATCTTTATTCGCATTATAAATATCTTTCCATCTCGCATATTTTCCGTAACCATAAATCTCCGAACGTTCAGCTATTTTGCATAGATAGTCTCCTGTTTTCACCTTATACCAGGAAATCTGTTCGAGCTTCTCTTCAAGCTCAGCTTTCTCTGCTTCGAGTTCAGCTATCTTTGCATCCATGTCTCCAACCTCAATCTGAAGAGCATCAATTTGCTCTTGCAAATTCGCGAGTTGTATTTTCAAATCTTCTTCCTCAACTGTTAAAGCGTTTATAATGGAATCCGCCTGAGCCGGAGTCCATTTCTGCTCTGCAAGTGTCAATTCAGTAATTTCCTCTTTTATAACTTCTTCTTCCATTACCTCCTCTTCCATAACTTCTTCCGGGGAAACTTCTTCTTCCTGTGCGAAAAGTCCAAAAGAGAAACAGAAAAGAATTAGAAAAGCAAACAGAAAATATCTCATATTTAACCTCCTCTTCCTAATCACTTTGGCAAATTAAGATCCCAACCAGGCAGTATTATATTAGGATCTTTAATCTTATCTTTATTAAGCTCATAGATCTTATTCCAACTCGAGATACCCTCTTTTGCGGCAATCTTCGCCAGGTAATCACCCGGTTCAACCCTGTAAAGGTCATCGACTACTGCCGGACAGGATCTTACTTTCGTTTTCAACTCAGCAACATCGGTTTCCAATTCGTCAAGCTTGGTTTCTTTGTCTGCTTTATCCATCTCCAGGTCAGAAAGAGCTCCCTCTGCATCTGCTACCTCGGCTCTAAGTCCCTCAACAGCTAATTCCTTCGCTGCCAACTCGTCCATCTGTTCACGGGAGGCGTACTGAGTACACCCAACCATCAACAGTATGGTTACTACTACCACAAAAAACTTTTTCATAGATACCTCCTTTTTAACATTTGTACAATTATTACTATAAACAATTCCAAGCCTTTTGTCAAGGATAAAAAATTTTTTTAATAGCTCCGAGGGGAATCGAACCCCCATCTTCACCTTGAAAGAGTGATGTCCTGAGCCATTAGACGACGGAGCCAATTTGAACTTTAAAATAAACAGAAGCAATTTTTTGTCAAGTCCTTGTCAACGTACCATGAGATCGAGACATTTTTCGTAGAAAGTTCTGTATTTTGTTCGTCTCGGGCCGTCAGGATTGAATTCGAGGAATTCCATTGAATCTTTGGGATGTAAATTCAGAACTTTTGTGTACATCAACCATCACGGAAAATTTGGTTTCGGTCTCTATTTTATCTAATACTTTTTTCAGATTTTCATCGCAGACCTGTACACTTCCCTTACCCCTTTCAATTAGAACTCCTTATTTCTAAAAACTTTACTTTTGAGAATATATTAATAAAAATAAGTCAAGTGATTGGAAGAATAATTCGCAAACCAATACACCGAACTCGAGCAAGAACTTTTTCAATCGATAAACAAAATAAATTAAAAATCAGAAGCGCTTATTTTTTCTTTGCGGTTTTTTTCGTCTTCTTTGCCTTAGCTGTGCTTTTTGTCTTCTTGGACGCAGCTTTTTTCTTACCTGCCATATTAGCCTCCTTTTTAGAGAATGCCCCTAATTTATATTATAAAAATGACACCCCCTTGAGGAAAATATCCTATAATACACTTATATCACTTGAAATATATGCAATTTTTCCCATTTCGTCAAGGCATCTTTAAAAACCGGGAAAGAAAGAGGATGCAAGAATTCTTGTAGGGACTTGACTAAACATGTAATCGTTTTACTTTATTAAATATTGAGGAAATTATGAAAGCAAAAGAAATAATCCGTAAACCAAATTTTTATTTTCTATTTTTCTTTCTGGGTTTACTCCTCTATTATCTTTTATTTTTTAATTCATCCTTATATTATCATCATCACCAGCCTATCTTTCTCTTCTTTAAACCCTACTTAAAAAATTTCCTATTATATCCCGGAGGACCGGCAGAGTTGGTTACTCAATTCTTTTTACAGTTTTTCTATTTTAATTTGCTCGGAGCTTTAATATTAGCTTCTCTTTCCATTTCGGTTCTTATTCTTGTTTATAAATTGATTAAAAAAATAGGAAATTTTAAATTTTCTTTGATTCTTTCTTTTCTGCCTGTTTGTTTTTTACTTATTATACAAAACCGTTACAATTTTCCCCTGGTAGTAACCGCTAAATATTTACTTGCACTATTTTTTTTCCTTACTTATTTAAAAATTCCGGAACGATACAAAATATTTGCCATTGCTCTATCGTGTTTAATTTATTACATTTTGGGCGGACGGGTATACTTGTTTTATATTGTAATTTGCGTGTTACACGAATTGTTCTTCAGAAAAGGTTCGAAGAAATATATCTACGCGGGACTTAATCTATTAGCATACTTCATATATCCTTACATTGCGGCACGGTATTTGTTTATGATTAGCCTTAAAGACACATACTTTTACATTGTGCCTTTGAAAGCCACCAGGTGGCCTTTTGAGTACAAACTGAATTTATATTCTTATTTGTTTTTCCTTTCCCTGCCGATGCTGCAAATAGCTCTTTTTGTTCATCTAAAATATATTAAAGATAAGATTAAAAATAAACCATCATCGGGGCTACATTATGTATTAGAACAGGCAATTTATATTATACTTTTTGGAGCTCTTATACTAACATTTTCTTTCCCCCGGCAAGAAAAAATGAAAATCCGAGTCGATTATCTTGCGGAACGGGGCAGGTGGGAGGAACTATTGAATTTAACACCGGAAATAAAGGGATATAATTTGATGGTAAATTTTAATGCAAACAGAGCACTGTATCATACAGGGCAATTGCTGGATAATTTATTCGGTTATCCTCAAATGTTCGGGGCGGATGTTTTATTTCTTGAAAACATCCCCAGACCAGTTAAAATATCTGCCATCGATCTATACTTCGATTTAGGGCATATCAGGGCGGCACAGGTTCTGGCTTATGAAGGTCAAACGCATTTCGGATACAATCCAAAAATCCTGAAAAGTATTGTGGTAACCAATATTATAAATGAAAAATATGTTGCCGCGAAAAAATTTTTAGATATTCTTAACAGGAGTTTTTTGCATAATAAATGGGTTAAGCATTACCGGAATTATCTTTCTGACAGGTCATTAATAAAATCCGATAGTTTAATTCAGTTAAAACGTAATCTTACCCCGAAACATGATTTTTATATTGCCATAGGCGAAAGGTCAGATAAGGATTTAATCGAACTGTTAAAGGGAAACGAAAACAATAAAATGGCTTTTGAATATTTAATGGCCTATTATTTACTCGAATTCAGTTTGGAGGATATGCTGGAATGTCTCGGTAAATTTAAAGAATTTGGCTATGAAAAATATCCGCGACATATAGAAGAAGCAATATTGGCTAGCAGGCTTGTATATCCATCGAAAAATTTTAAAGTTGACTATAGTATTAACCGGCAAACAATCGAACGATTTGAACGGTTCAACAATATTCTTTCCAGTTTTCCGAGTAAAATACAGGCAGAAGAAACTCTGAGAAGAGAATTCTATCGTTCATACTGGTACTATGCACTTTATATTAAACCAGATAAAACAAATCCTGAATAAAATTAGGAGAAGGATGGATGAAAGTGTTTTATAAATCCATAAATCAAGTCTTTTTCGACCTTACTTTGATTATTTTATGTTTACAAGATTGCACCAATCCAATTCCCGGAGACTACTCGGAAATCGACCGGCTGCCAAATATCGATCCGGACTATACAGGTATCACCATTCCTCTAAACATCGCTCCTTTGAATTTTAAGATTAACGAAGAAGGCACGGATTTTTTTATCGATATTTATACGGATTTCAAAGATGGTAAACATATTAAAATCAAGGCAAGAGATAACATTGCTACAATCCCCATAAAAAAGTGGAAAGTTATTTTATCTGCAAGCCGGGGAAAAGAACTATATATCGATATATATGTAAAGGTTCAAAATAACAGGTGGAATAAGTTTCGCACAATAGAGAATAGAATTGCGAAAGAAAAAATTGACAGCCACGTTGCTTATCGACTGATAAATCTGGGATATGTGTTGTGGAGGGAAATGGGTATTTACCAGCGTAATATAGAAAACTTCTATGAATCTGCTATTTTCACAAACAGAGCAACCAATCAGAATTGTATGAATTGTCATTCTTTTGCCAATAACAATCCTGAAAACATGATGTTCCACATGAGAGGTGATTACGGCGGAACGATGATAGTTAAAAAAGGCAATGTAAATAAAGTTAATACCGCGACAGAATATACCATGTCTGCCGGAGTTTATCCTGCCTGGCATCCCGATGGAAATCATATAGCCTTTTCAGTTAATCAAATAGGTCAGTCGTTTCATGCCGGGAAAGATAAGAGCATTTTTGTGTGGGATAAAGCTTCCGACCTGGTTGTTTACGACATACAAAAAAATGTAATAACAACGTCTCCCAAAGTTTCCACAAAGAAAACGGAAAATCTGCCTAATTGGAGTCCAGATGGCAAGCACTTGTACTTCTGCAGCGGGCAGGAATGGTTAAATAAGAATAAGCCTAATGCAACGAAATATGACCTTATGCGTATATCCTACGATGTCGAAACGAATCATTGGGGAGAGGTAGAGCCAATTCTTACTGCGAAAGAAACGGGAAAGAGTGTCTCTTTCCCGAGAGTTTCTCCCGACGGTAAATATTTGTTGTTCACTATGAGTGACTGCGGATATTTTTCCATACATTATCCGTCGAGTGACCTTTATATGTTAAACTTAGAAACAAAACAGTACCGAAAACTTGATATCAACAGCGAATACAGCGAAAGTTATCATAGCTGGTCGAGTAACAGCCGGTGGTTTGTATTTGCCAGTAAAAGAAAAGATAGCCTGTGTTCGAGATTATATTTCAGTTATGTTGACACTCTGGGAAACGTGTATAAGCCTTTTCTAATGCCGCAAAAAGACCCTGACTTTTATGATACGTATATGATGAACTACAACGTCCCGGAACTGATAGACGGACCGGTGACGGTCAGTCATTGGAATCTTACTCGAGCTGCCCATAAAGGGTCCATGCAAGCAAAATTTGATTCGACAGTCGACATCGATGCTCTGTCAGGTGCCACGAAAATAGAAAGAAAGGAATCAAAATAAAATATAGCAAATAAGCAGAAGGAATTTTTATTACACAAGAAGCGTCCCAATGCAGGACTTGACTAAAAACATAATTAACTTATCTTTCCAAACGTTGAGGAATCTATGAGGATAAAAGAAATAATCCGCAAACCAAATTTTTATTTTCTATTTTTCTTCCTGGGGCTGTTTCTCTATTATCTCTTAGCTTTTGATTCGACCTTATATTATCATTACTACCAGTTCATATTTCTTTTCGATAAAACTTACTTTAAGGAATTCTTATTGTATCCCGGCGGATCAGCAGAATTTATCACACAATTCTTTTTACAATTTTTCTACTTTAATTTGTTCGGAGCTTTATTCATTTCGTCTCTCTCTTTATCTGTTTTCATCATTATTTACAGGTTCATTGAAAAAATCGGACATTTTAAATTTTCTTTAATTCTTTCATTTCTACCTGTTTCTTTCTTGCTAATTATACAAAATCATTATAATTATTCGTTAATTTTAACTGTTAAATATTTATTTGCCCTTATCTTTTTCTCTGTCTATGTAAAAACTCCGGAACGACATAAATCATTCCTTATTCTTCTATCATGTTTGGTTTATTACATTCTGGGTGGATGGATATATTTATTTTATATCATACTTTGTGTGTTACACGAGTTACTTTTTCAGAAAGCACGGAGAAAGTATTTTCATGCTGTACTCAATCTCATGGTATACCTGATATATCCTTTTATTGCCGCGCGGTTTCTGTTCATGATCACTCTTAAAGAGGCATATCTTTACATTGCTCCTCATAGATTTTATATCTGGCCTTTAAATTTTAATCCGCGCTTATATTTTTATTCACTCTTCCTTTCTTTTCCGTTGATACAAACAGCTCTTTACGTTTACTTAAGTTACACCAAAACCAAGGTTAAAAAACAAAATAAATCATTGGCAGGGTTCAATAGCATATCGGCACAATCAATTTTTATTATACTTTCTGCAGTTTTACTCCTAACATTTTCTTTTCGCTGGCAGGAAAAAAAGAAAATTCAGATCGACTATTTTGCGGAACAGGACAGGTGGAATGAACTTTTGTCTATTTCCCGGGAAATAGACAAGTATGATTTCAAGATATTTTTCAACGTAAATAGAGCATTATATCATACAGGGCAATTGCTCGACAATCTATTCTCTTATCCTCAATTGATAGGTTCCGATGGTTTATTTATTGATAAAATCAGTGCCAGGCAAGCCGCTATTTCGATCAGCGATTTATACTTCGATTTAGGGCATATTAAAGCGGCTCAAGTTATGGCTTATGAAGGGCAAACAAAATTTAAAAACGATCCGAGAATCTTAAAAAGAATTATCATTACCAACATTATAAACGAAAAATATGGAGTTGCAAAAAAGTTTTTGGATCTGCTCGACAAAAGTGTTTTGCATAAAAAATGGGTGAGGCGTTACCGTAAATATCTTTTTAATGATTCATCAATAAAATTTGATAGGCTAATTCAATTAAAACGCAAACAAACCCCGAAATCCGATTTTTTCGTTACTACAGGAGATCCAGAGGTCGATTTAATGGGTCTATTAATAGAAAAAGGAAGTAATAAAATGGCTTTTGAATATTTAATGGCATTTTATTTGCTTGAATATAAATTAAAGGATATAGCGAAACATCACGATAAATTTAAAAAATTAGGTTATAAAAAATATCCGCGACATATAGAAGAAGCATTATTATTAATTAGGTCTATGTACTCATCAACAAATGGTGCGTTTGATTATAGTATTAATCAACAAACGGTTAAACGATTCAATCAGTTCAATCATACTCTTTATAAATTCAGAAAAAAAGAAGAAGCAAAAGAAATTCTAAAGAATAATTTCTATAATACATATTGGTATTATGTACTATATATTTATCCGGAAATAGCAAAACGTGAATAGAAAAGGGGGAAATCGATGAAAAAATTCTATAAATCTATAATAAAAGTGTTTTTGGGATTTATTTTAATTATAATTGGATTGCAAAATTGCAGCAGTTCGGTTCCCGTAGCCTATACGGAAGTGAATCGGTTACCCGTTATAGATCCGGATTATACCAACATTGTTATTCCCCCTAACATCGCACCTCTGAATTTTAAGATTAATGAAGAAGGAACAAAATTTTATATATATATTTATACTGACTCTAAAGAGGCTAACCATATCGGAATCAATGCCAGAGGAAACATTGTGACGATTCCAATAAAACAATGGAAAAACCTTTTATCTGAAAATCCAGGCAAAGAACTTTATATAGATATATACCAAAAGGATAAAAACAACAGATGGTCTAAGTTTCACACCATAAAAAATAAAATCACGAAGGAGAAAATTGATAGCCACGTTGCTTATCGACTGATAAATCTGGGATATGTATTATGGATAGAAATGGGTATTTATCAGCGTAATATAGAAAACTTCGATGAATCTGCTATTTTAACGAATAGAGTTACAGGGCAAAACTGTATGAATTGTCATTCTTTTGCCAATAATAATCCAGAAACCATGATGTTCCACATGAGAGGTAATTACGGAGGGACGATGATAGTAAAAAACGACGAGGCAGATAAAGTCAATACCGCGACAGAATATACACTGTCTGCCGGAGTTTATCCTGCCTGGCATCCCGATGGAAATCATATCGCATTTTCAGTTAATAAAACAGTTCAGCAATTCCATGCTACAAAAAATAAGAATATTTATGTATGGGATAAGGCTTCCGACCTGGTAATTTACGACATACAAAAAAATATAATAACGACATCTCCAAAAGTTTCGACAAAACGGTTGGAAAATTTGCCAGAGTGGAGCCCCGATGGTAAGTATTTATATTTCTGCAGTGCGCCTGAATGGAGAGGTAAAGAATATAACGAATTGAAATATGACCTTATGCGTATATCCTATGCCGTGGAAACCAATAATTGGGGTAATGTAAAACCGATTCTTACTGCCAGAGAGACGGGAAAAAGTATTTCATTCCATAAAATATCTCCGGATGGGAAATATCTTTTATTTAGTATGAGTGATTACGGATATTTTTCCATACATTTTCCTTCCAGTGACCTTTATATGTTAAACTTAGAAACAAAACAGTACCGAAAACTTGATATCAACAGCGAATACAGCGAAAGTTATCATAGCTGGTCGAGTAACAGCCGGTGGTTTGTATTTGCCAGTAAAAGAAAAGATAGCCTGTGTTCGAGATTATATTTCAGTTATGTTGACACTCTGGGAAACGTGTATAAGCCTTTTCTAATGCCGCAAAAAGACCCTGACTTTTATGATACGTATATGATGAACTACAACGTCCCGGAACTGATAGACGGACCGGTGACGGTCAGTCATTGGAATCTTACTCGAGCTGCCCATAAAGGGTCCATGCAAGCAAAATTTGATTCGACAGTCGACATCGATGCTCTGTCAGGTGCCACGAAAATAGAAAGAAAATAAAAGAGTGGCATACAGAAAGCAGCGCTCAAATTTATTGTTCTGGTCAAGGATTATCCTTTAACAAAAACATTTCCCGATGATGTAGCGCGCCCATATCTTTGCTGTTTACAAAATTAAAAATTTTTTCTGTCTCTGTAATAGTGTTTTTCTTCGCTTTAAGTCCAATACTTCCAGCACAGGTTATTAAGGATACCTTTATTACATATCAGCGTTCACAAAATTACATTTATTACCAGCGAATTCGTTCCTCCGTAGGGATTACTCCGTCGGGTGAATTCGTAATTACCTGGAGAGATTACCGGGATGGGAATTACAATATCTACGCCCGGAAATACAACTCAGGCTACAGCCCCGATTCAACAGACTTCAAGGTAAATAATGAGCTTGAGGGGCTGTATACAACCCAGGATCATTCTGATGTTGCGACAGACGGAAATAACATAATATTCATCTGTAAAGATGCAAAATGGCAGAAGGGTTGGAATATAGCGGCGAAGGTTTTCGGATGGGACATCTCTGGAATCGAAAATGTTAAAACAGAGGGGAAAGAACTTGTCTTACTCGGAATAAGCGGTTCGATATTAATGAGTAAAGAATGGCTTATGCTTTCCGTGGATTCTCCTTCCGAAGTGGATTTCGACGTTTCGAAACTTCCTTCGGACCATACTTCCTGGCTTTTAAAAAAAGGAAGGGAAAGCGGTCAAAAAAGCTCTGGTTTTAAGATGATGAGTTATTATCTTCTTCCTTTTTTGTGAACATCCTCATCGTGATGAGGTTTTCCGAGATTTATGTTAATTAGAGGTAACCGTACAGAAATTAAACCTCTGCGCGGTCGCCGGCAACATCCTACATAAACATGGGTAACAGTTTTGCTGCAGGTAGGGCTATAATAAATAACGTTGCCATAAACTTCTTTTTCGATAAAATCTGCCATACGATACACGTATTCGTCTAAGTAGTCTTCAGAATCCAGAGTTATTCTATCTGAGAGAATTACTTCTCCCGTTCTGGATTTGACGACTTCGACTGAAATAACATACCTGTCGCCCAACTTGGTTATAAAACCGAATATTGCTTTCTCGAGACCCAACGATCTTCCGTAATCGGCAGCGTAATCCTTGTTATAACAAACGACACGACTCCCAAGATAACGTTCTATTTCATAGGGAGAAATCACCTCATGTTCATAATAATCGAGTCCGGATTCCAGAAGGTCATAAAATTCATCAGTTATATACATTTCAACGCCTGTTGTTCTAAAAGGAAGTATTCCTATCTCTCCAGCGCTCAGAATATCGGGTAAGAACAAAAAAAACACTAAAGGGCTACATACAACCCATTTTACTTTTTTCATTTTGACCTCCTTTTTTAAACCAGGAATTTTTACTCTAAATATTAAATCTTCTTTTTTTCTCTTTATTAATTCGACCCGACTGAATACCCGGTAGTTCCATCGGGCATCTTTCTTTGAAAAAAGTTTTAATTTAGACAAACGAATTAAAAAATTAACTGTATTATGAAAGGAATTCTAATTTCTTTTAGTGGTTATTCTTCCGGGAAAAGTAGTTGACATACGGGGATCTTAAGTCTATAATTCAATATATAATATGAGCGAAGAATATTTTGAGGAGAAAAAAGTAGAAATACCGGAAGAAACGTTAACAAAATGGCAGAATATTGTAAATACTATGGCGGAGATAATAAATGTTCCTGCCGCCCTAATAATGAAACTGGACTTCCCGCAAATCGAAGTTTTAAGAGCGAGCGATAACGAAAAGAATCCTTACGAAATTGGAAGCAAGGAGCATCTTTTAGGGCTTTATTGCGAAGAGGTTATAAAGACCAGAAAAGAATTACTTATTTCTGACGCAAGGGAAAGCGAAAAATGGAAAAACAATCCCGATATAAAACGGGGAATGGTTTCTTATTTCGGCTTCCCTCTTACGTGGCCGGACGGGAATTTATTCGGAACTATTTGCGTCCTCGACTCAGAGAAAAATGAATACAGTGATCTGTTTCGAAAATTAATGATTCAGTTTAAGGAACTTGTCGAATCCCACCTCGCTTTGATTTTTAAGCGTAGAGAGATAGAAAGAGAAAAAGAAAAAACAGATACATATCTGGACGCGGCAGGGACTGTAGTTGTAATTCTGGACAAAGAAGGAATTGTAAAAAGAATCAATGACAGAGGAAGTGAAATACTCGGCTACGAGAAAAGAGAAATTGAGGGAGAAGACTGGTTTGAAAAGTTTATACCTGCGCATATCAGAGAAGACGTGAAAGATTTTTTTGGTAGATTGATTTCCGGAGAAGCTGCCAAGATGGAAAATGAAGAAATTCCGATTGTCGTTAAGGGTGGTAGCGTAAAAACAATTTCATGGCACAACAATATTTTAAAAAACGAAGAAGGTAAAATAACCGGCTTTATCGGTTCTGGAATAGATGTAACAGAAAAAAAACAAGCGGAAGAGCAACTAAAAAGAGACGAAAGCTTGTTGTGCCAGACTGAAAAATTAACCGGCGTTGGTGGCTGGGAATACGATGTAAAAGAGAACAGTATGTTCTGGACTGAAGAATTATTCCATATTCACGGTTTCAAACCGGAAGAAAGAGGAAGTATTGAGAAAAGTCTCGAATGTTATCCTCCCGAAGCGAGAGAAAAAGTAAGAGAAGCTTTCAGTAAAGCACTGGAAGAAGGAAAACCATATGATTTAGAGGTTCCTTTTATTAATGCCTCTGGAGAAAAGCTCTGGGTTCGAACCGTCGGACGACCGATCATCGAAAACAGTGAAGTGGTCAAAGTTATCGGGAATTTAATGGACATAACATCTCATAAAAAAATGGAGAAAAGACACCGTCTTTTTGGTTTTTCTCTGGATAGATCTGACATAGAAGTTTACTGGATTACTCCTGAGGGAAGATTTGTATATATTAATGAGACAGCAAGGGAAAAACTTGGTTATTCTCGGGATGAACTTAAAAACATGTATCTCCCGGATATTGTTCCGGATCATGACAGAAATAGTAAAGATGAAAAATGGGAGAGACTTAAAAAAGGGGAATCTCTAACATTTGAGTCAAAGCATAAAACCAAAGAAGGGGAAATATATCCAGTAGAGGCAACGAGTCAATATCTGGAATACCGGGGTACGGAGTATGAGCTTTTGTTCGCCAGAGATATAACCGAACGCAAACAGGCTGAAGAAGAACTCAGAGAAACCAAAGAGAGATATCGGAAAATAGTCGAGAACGCGGATGAATGGATATGGATTCTGGATAGGGAAGGAAATTTTAAGTACGCGAATAGAGCAGCACTTGAAAACAGCGGTTATGAGTATGAAAAATGGCTCAACAGGAATTTCGAACCTATTGTTGTGGAGAAAGAACTTCCGAAAGTAAAAAAAATTTTCACGGAAACTCTTGAAGGTAAAAGCCAGAGTTACGAATTTCGGATTAAAGATGTGAGAGGAAATATAAGAACCTTGCAGGTCAATACTGCGCCTTTAATAGAGGAGGGGGAGGCTGTGGGAACTGTAAGTGTGGGAAGAGATGTAACGGATGAGAAAGAAAAAGAGAAGGAATTCAGAAGGATGGATAAACTGGAATCCCTGGGAGTTCTCGCAGGCGGCATCGCGCACGATTTTAACAATCTTTTAATGGGAATAATGGGAAACATTTCTCTTGCAAGGATGAATGTCGATGACGAAGAAACCAGAGAAATACTCTCTGATGCCGAGAAGGCATCGAAAAAAGCCAGCCGTCTTACAGAACAGCTGCTCACTTTTTCAAAAGGAGGAGAACCCTTAAAGGAAAAAACGGCTATGGAAGATATAATCAGGGAATCGGCGGAATTCGTGCTTCATGGCTCCAACGTAAAGTGTGAATATGGTTTTTCCGAAGATTTATGGAAAGTCGAAGCCGACAAAGGACAGATGTCTCAGGTTATCAACAATATTGTGTTGAATGCGGATCAGTCGATGCCTGAAGGAGGTAAAATTTTAATTACAGGTAACAACGTTATTCTCGGGGCCTATAATACATTACCCCTGACCGGAGGCAAATATATTGAAATTTCGATAGAAGATGAAGGCATGGGTATACCTGAAGAACACCTGGATAAAATATTTGATCCATATTTTTCTACAAAGAGGAAAGGGCACGGTCTTGGAATGACGACCGTATATTCTATTATTCAGAAGCACGGAGGACATATTAAAGCCGAATCGAAACTGGGGGAGGGGACCACTTTTTACATCTATTTACCGGCATTAGAAGAGGAGATAAAAAAGAGGGATGAGAAAGAGGAGGTTCTCCTTATTGAAAGAAAGAAAATCCTCCTGATGGACGATGAAGAAATAGTGCGTAAAGCTATCGGAAGGATGCTTAAAGGGAAAGGCTCAGATGTTGTCTTTGCTAAAGACGGTAAAGAGGCTGTAAGAAAATTCAAAGAAGCAAAAAAATCGCCGAATCCTTTCGATGTTATAATACTTGATTTGACAATACCAGGAGGGATGGGAGGAAAAGAAACCGCTAAAGAAATAAGAAAAATCGATTCCAATGTTAAAATAATAGTAGCAAGCGGTTATTCCAATGATCCCGTAATGGCGAATTATGAGAAATACGGTTTCAACGGCGTAATTGCGAAACCCTTCTATGTTGAAGAGCTCATCAGAACACTCAACAATATCATGAACAAGGAATGATAATTATTTGTTATTGCTTCGTTTTCTCTGTACACTCAATTGTCCGTCAGGTTCGAGACGCACAATTTTTGCTTCGGAATAATACTTTATATTCTTTTCGCGTAGTTTGGCTTTCAGCTGATCTTCCGTTAAATTTGTTTTCTCAAAGTTATTTTTTATAAGTTTACCGTTCTTGATGATAATGGTAGAATCGCCATATATTATCCTGGTTATTCTTTTAGGTGCTTTACAAGCAAGATATTCGAATACATGTATTAAAATGGCAAGTGTACATATGGCTACTGCCGAACGAAGCAGAGAGACAACTTCTTCAGGATAAATCATTACATCGCCTACAGCGGAACCCAGAGCTATTACAATCAACACATCGAACAGGGTAAGCTGAGCTAACTGTTTTGTTCCCCTGATCCTTATTACAATAAAAGCAAAGAAAAATATGATCGTGGTGCGTACGATGACTTCTATTACACTCCCAAAACTTACAAGTTCAATCATTATAAAGGAAATTATTAATTGCTGTAAGAATGTCAAGCTTTTTCTGTAAAATCCGGAATGATTCCCTTGAAATCTTTCTTCAAATTGTCAATATCATATTGTGGTTTTTTCGATTAGTTCACCAAAATACTTCGCAGAAGAAACATCTTATTCATAATATAATTAATTCTGCCCGCATACATAACTTAATAAATGAAAACAGTCTGTCAACTCATCCGCTTTTATTAATCTTTTGACAACAAATATTTAACACTTATTATATTTTAATAAGAAAATAATGAAGGAATACAAAAGGTAATCGATTTATTCAAATAAAATAACGAAAAAAAATGGATAATTCTATTGCGGAAATACTTTCGGATAAATGTGAAATTCTGTGATTTAATTTTAGAAAGTTCTGTGCCCCTTGACTTTTAGGCTTATCAACTGTAATTTCCTGAATAATGCGAATAGGAATCATTGGCGGAGGCCCTGCTGGGTATAGTGCAGCTATCAGATTATCTGAAAAAGGCAAAAAAATATATCTGTTTGAGAAAAAAAAAGTTGGAGGTGTATGCCTTAATATAGGATGTATACCGACGAAGTCCCTTATCTATTCGGCAGACCTTTATGATAAAGCCGAAACAAAACCAAATTGGAGCAAAATACAAGAAAAGAAAGCTCTCGCTGTTAAGCGAGTTTTGTTAGGGGTAAAAAGTCTTCTTAAAAGAGGAAATATAGAAATAATAACAGAAGAAGCAATTTTAAAAAATGACGGTTCTATAGAATCGAAAGGAAAGAAATATAATTTCGATAAAA
>Ga0307422_1000503_pt1 | contig 21822 bp, 20 predicted proteins | sample SalMarWE160290MG_FD_202153 | JGI IMG/M metagenome (GOLD analysis project Ga0307422, IMG submission 202153) | Salt marsh sediment microbial communities from the Plum Island Ecosystem LTER, Massachusetts, United States - WE1602-90 | ecosystem: Environmental > Aquatic > Marine > Intertidal zone >...
CTTTTATTTCCTTTAAAATCCAGCATTCCATTATTCCATGTGAGTGGTATAAATCAGAATGCCATTAGAATAACTGTAAATTCAAAGAGTTATAGAGATTCCGAGACGTTGATTCTCGGTGAAGGATCGCCAGGGAAACGCATAGAGATCATCGCTCAGGCGCATAACACACTACCTCAACTTTATGGATGATACAAACCGCAATTTACAGTATAATAAAGGAAAAATTGTAATTATTCAGCCACAAAAACACTAAGATTCATAAAATTACGGCTTCAATCACAACTGTTTTTCTTGATCCAGATAAACCATGGGTAGGAGGTCTGAGATTGCCGATCTATGAGTATTCATGCCGGGTGTGCGGTAAGCAATTCCAGTACCTGGTCTTAAGCAAGGAAGATGAGGAGAGCCTCAGGTGTCCGGCCTGCGAAAGCAGGGATCTGAAGAAATTGATCTCACGGGCTGTCTTCCACGTTTCAGAGCAGGATCGACTGAACACCTATGATCCCAATGCACTTAAGGACGACGCATTTTACAAGGACCCGAGGAACATAGGGCTTCATGCCAAAAAGCGGGCCCAGCAGATGGGTGTGGATTTAGGATCGGGTTTCGAGTCCAAGCTCGATAGACTTCGCACGGACCCGGGAAGAGTATTGGATGAGAACGAGTAGGCGTGCCCTTTTGCATTGAGTTTCTCAGGAAGAAGAAGGAGACGTCTTTTTGCAGGGAACAAGGCATAAGCGTTGCCATAAGCGATGAGTAGCATCTTTTGAATATCCAATGTCGAACAAGGAATAATGAATGTCGAAGGAAAACAGGGTATTTGATCTTGAGGAGCGTTTGATAGATTTTGCCGTATAAATTATCCGCCTTGCTGAGTCTTTGCCAAAAAACAAAGCGGGGAACCACATTGCAGGACAACTCATTCGCTGCGGCACCTCACCTGCTCCCAATTACGGGGAAGCTCAAAGTGCTGAATCTCGATCTGATTTTGTACACAAGATGAAGGTGTGCCTTAAGGAGTTGCGAGAAACAAGGATATGGTTGCTTATGATTGTGCGATGCGATCTCATAGGGCGGGCATCGAATCTTGAATCGCTGAATCTTGAAAATGATGAGTTGATTTCCATCTTTGCGACGAGCATAAAGACTGCCAAACAGAAAGACAAAAAAACTTGATCATTCGACATTCCTTGTTCGATATTCGATGTTCAATAGCATTTGAATAGCGTTTGATCTTTAAAGTGAGCGCTTATGGGGAACAAGGAGGGGAGGCCTATGAAACGAAACAGGATATTCGTTACCCGAAGGATACCGGAGCCTGGGCTAGAGAGGCTGAAAGAACACCTTGAGACGGAGGTCTCCCTCCTGGATCGAAACCTCACCAGGGATGAAATCCTGCGAATGACAGCCGGTTATCAGGGGATGGTGAGCATGCCCACCGATTCTATCGACAGGGATTGCCTCGATGGTCTTTCCGGTATCCAAATAATTGCGAACTATGCAGTTGGCTTCAACAATATAGATATCGACTATGCCCGTGAAAAGGGCATAGTTGTCACCAATACACCTGGGGTTCTCACTGAGGCTACAGCCGATATCGCCATAGCCCTTATCCTCTGTGTGGCCAGGCGTATCGTCGAGGGCGATCGGCTGGTGAGGAGGGGGGATTTCGAGGGCTTCTATCCCACCTTTTTTCTGGGCGCTGAATTGGAAAACAAGGTGCTCGGCATCTATGGTCTGGGACGAATTGGCAAGGCAGTCGCGAGAAAGGCGGTGTGCTTTGGCTTGAGGATTATATACCATGATGTTGAACCCTTGGAGCAAGAATCTCTGGATTTCCCCGCCGAATATGTCTCCTTTAATGAGCTCTTGGGGAAATCCGACTTTCTCTCCATTCACGCACTGCTCAGCGAGGAAACGCACCACCGGTTCACGCGGAAAGAGTTCAAGAAGATGAAAGACAGCGCATTTCTCATCAATGCAGCCAGGGGGCCGCTCGTAAAAGAGGAGGATTTTGTCCACGCCCTCGAGAATCGCCTTATAGCCGGAGCAGGCCTGGATGTCTATGAATTCGAGCCCAAGGTGCATCCTGGGCTCATTGCCCTAGAGAACGTGGTGCTTTTACCCCATTTAGGGAGCGCAACCATCGAGGTGAGGGAGAAGATGTCATTAATGGTTGCCGATAACATCATCGCCTTTTTTCAGGGGAAAACCCCTCCAAATAGGGTGAACTGATCGGCCCCTGATAGAAAGAAAACGGGAAGGTACGGCTCTGTGCCACCCTAATCTTGGCCGATCAGTTTCAGTATCTTGACGAGCATCTCATCCCTCCAGGCCCCAATTTCTCCCAACGACTTTTCTCGTACGATTGCCATATCCTTCATTCCCTTTACTATAGCCCCAATAGCTGAGGGAGGTATGGCGGTCCATGTCTCCATAGTCTCCCACCTGTAGCGGTATGATTGGGAGAAGTGCTCTATGAAACCCTCAATCCCATTGCCCGCAAGATGGATGCGGAGAAACGGGCTGATGAGAGGATCCCTCAGGCCTATACCCCTGCAAAAGGCCGTATCTACCTCCTCCGGGCTCGCAACACCCTTATCTACGAGATCGATTGCCTCACGTAACAACGCTGCCTGAAGCCTGTTCACGATATACCCTGGGACCTCCCGATTGAGCACGATGGGGGCCTTTCCCAGCGAGGCCATAAACTCCCGCGTCCATGCAACCGTCTCCTGAGCAGTTTGCTCCCCGCCCACGATCTCAACGGCCGGTATGGGGTGCACGGGGAGCATTGGATGGGCCAGCACACAGCGCTCGGGCCGTGTCGTCACCTTTTGAATCTCGGTCATGAGCAATCCGGATGTGCTGCTTGCCAGAATCGCATGAGCAGGAGCAGCGTCATCCATCTCCTTGAACACACGCTTCTTGATATCGTAGTTGTCAGGCACGGATTCCTGAACGTAATCCGCGTGACTCACAGCATCAGGAATATGGGTGGTTGTCGTTATCCTCTCTATGGACCCGTGGGCCTCGCCCTTTAATAAAAGGTTATGAGCCTCGAGAAAGTTCAGATTCATCTGGATGCGCTTCAGTGATTCATTCAAAAGCTCTTCGCTTCTATCCTGCATGATTACCTCAAGGCCTTGCGAGGAAAAGACCGTCGCCCAACCCTGTCCTATGAGCCCTGCCCCGACGCAGGCAACACGTTCGATGCTCATTCTCTCACCTATCTCCTGTAACCCTTTACCTGTTGATTATTGTCCCACTCGGGGATCGGGAGAAAAACCCTCGCCTTTAGGCGAAGACTTTAGTATGCCCGGAGGACAGGGAAAACCGCAGAATATCGAATGTCGAAGTGATCCCTTCGTAATTCTGCGGTTCGTTGTTCACTATTCGATATTCAATCTACGGTCTTTCCGGGCTGGCGAGTCGAATTCATTCGACGAAGCCGTGTCAGCCCGTCAAGCTACCGGCTTCAGCCGGTAGTAGTTGACTTTTCTCCATTGCTCAGGCTTTTTAAGTGTTCAGTGTTCAGCCTTTCGAGAGCCTCAAGTTCGAACGATGGGAGCAGAAGCCGTTCTGTTTGGCTAGGATTTAACTTTGCCTGATGGCCCTCTTCAGGCCCAGGATCTGCCTGGCATCCTCAGGCGTTGCTACCTCCCTGCCATACGCCTCTGCGATCCTGACGATCCGTTTCACAAACTGGGCATTGCTCTTGGCAAGCTCACCCCTGGTATAGTAAATGTTATCCTCCATGCCCACCCTGATGTGTCCTCCCAAAATCACGCCCATCATGGACATGGGCAGGCGTGCCTTTCTTATCCCGATCACCGACCACGTGGACCGCTCAGGAAGGTAGTCGAGAAGGTGGAGCAGGGATTTCGGGGTAGCAGGAATACCCCATGGGGTCCCGAGCACGAACTGGAAATGGAGCGGATCCCTGAGGGAGCCCTCCTCCCTCATTCTCAGACAGGTGGCCATCATCCCTACGTCGAATACCTCAAGCTCCGGCTTCACCCCTGCCTCGCTCATCCGAACGGCGGCTGCCTGGAGGAAATCAGGGGTATTGATGAAGACCGATCCGCCCAGATTGATGGAGCCAGCGTCAAAGGAGGCGAGCTCTGGCTTCAGCTCTAAGGGAGTGAGCCTCTCCTCTATGGGCAGGTTTTTCCCTGGTATGCCGCTCGTGGTGAGGCACAGCACCAGATCGGTGCTCTTCCTCAAGGGCTCAACTACCTGCCTGAACAACCCGATATCCTGGGCCCCGAGGCCTGTATTCGGATCCCTCACATGGATGTGGACAATCGAGGCTCCAGCCTCCCAGCACTCTATGGCTGAGGCCACAATCTCCTCGGGCGTAATAGGGATATAGGGTGTTGCCTCGCGGGTGATCCTGCTTCCGGTGATTGCCGCAGTGATAATGAGCTTGTCCATAGTGTCTATTCCGATAAAACTGTCCACCTGTTCAGAGATTAACGGTCAAGGTGATCAGAGCAAAGCAACCTTGCTGTTTTTTTCACAGTTATCCTCATCCGTCAAGACAGAATATCTTTTCTGTTTGCTCTCGCAGGATTTTTTTAACGCTATCTTCAATGCTTGATGGATGAGGAGATCGAGGACGGCATCTGCTCTTGTGGGATCGGCCACGGCCTCAAGCCAGTTCTGAATGGGCAGCACAGAATAGCTGGACGGTCATCCTTGAGAAAGCCTGGTTAAAGGCTAAACAAGGTCTTGACAGATTACGCTTTCATGATCTAAGAAGTACTAAAAGTATGCGCCTTGCTTGTGCGGAGAGGGAAGATCGTCATATGTATCGCCGCATTCGATGAAAGCTGGTGAAAACCACCGCCCCCGTAGCTCAGGCGGATAGAGCAAGGGATTCCTAATCCCTGTGCCGGGTGTTCGAGTCACCCCGGGGGCACCACATCAGATAAGGGAAGGGGTAAGGTTCTCATTGACGATGGCCACAACTATGATGCAACCCAACCATGACATCCCGAATTACTCAAGGATTTTTAGGATCTGGGCAAGCTCCTCTTTAATCTCCCGCAATAGATCCGCTTGATCTGTAGGAGCGGTCTTTTTCGCTGGTTTGAGCCTTTTTTTGGCGCCCTCTATGGTGAGTCTTTCCTCATAGAGCAGCCTTTTTATCTCTCCGAGGGTTTCGATATCCTCTTTCTTGTAGATTCTCTGCTTTGAATCGGCCCTTCTGGGCTTCAGGATGGAAAACTCAGACTCCCAATAGCGAAGCACATACGGCTTTACCCCGATTATCCGGCTTACCTCTCCAATCCTCAAAAAGCGTTTGTTATCCGGAATTTCCATGGTAGCACATTACCCCATCGCTTCCTCTCCGCCGAATGGCGCTTCAGGGGCATAGACGAAGGAAATTGTTAGCTAAACATGGAACCTCACTTCGCTCAACAATCCTATGTCTGACCTTCTCTCAGCCTTCCCCCTGTCCGGCGACGGATTTCTGCAACAACCTCCTCGTGAACTTTGTTTACCTCATCATCAGTTAAGGTCCTGTCCTTTGACCTATAGTGTATCTTCATGGCTATGGCCTTTTCCTTGCTATCGATCCCCTTACCCTGGTAGACGTCGAAGATGGTGACGGACTCTATCAGGTCTTTGCCCATTTCCCTGACAATACCGATGGGTGTTGCGGTCTCCGTTGAGCGGTGCACAATGATGGAGATATCCCTCATCACCGATGGATATTTCGCGATGGGCGTGAACCTTCTCACCCATGAAACATACGGCGAAAGGGCCTCGATGTCGAGCTCCAGCAGGTAGGCCCTACCCTCTAGTCCATAGCCCACCATCGCCTCCTCAGATACCCTCCCGATTGTCCCTATCTCAGATCCGGAGCAAAGGATCCTGGCATATTCGTGGGCGTCAAATCCCTCTTTTGGGTTATTTCTAACGAAAGCTGGCTCTTCAATCCCAAGCTCTTCAAGGATATGTTCTCCTGCCCCCTTGATATCGAAAAAATCAACCTCCCGCGGCGCCTGATACCACTGGTGGCTGGACACCATTCCGCTCAAAAAGGCGGCAAGGAACTCCTTCTCATGAGGCAGCTCTTCATCTCCCTGTAAGTAGATCTTTCCCCATTCGAAGATCCGCAGGTTATTCTGCCCCCGCAGCGCATTTAACCGAGCGGACGAGAGCAGCCCAGGGATAAGGGAGGTCCTCATGACGGATTGGTCGATAGAGAGGGGATTCAGAAGCTTCACAAAGGAACGCAGAAGGCCGTACTCATCAGCTCCTAGTATCTCAACAGATTTTGGGGAGATAAAGCTGTAGCTAACGACCTCTAAGAAACCCATTCCCACCAGCAGGGGCTTGATTCGATCTCTCAGGGTTATTGCAGCGGTATCCTCCTGGCCGGAGCGTATGGCCGGAAGGGTAACCGGTATGTTATCATACCCGATGAGACGTGCGATCTCCTCGATGAGATCAGCCTCTCTGGTGAGGTCTACCCTGAAGGATGGCGGCCTCACCTCCATCTGGCTGTGGCCATCTTCCTTCACCGCCATACCAAGAGAGGAAAGGTAGTGCGCTATCTCCTTTATGCCGATTTCGGTGCCTAGGATCTCGTTTGTTCTTTGAACGCGTACCGTAAGCCTCGGGGCAGACCAGGGCTCCGGGTAGCAATCTATGATACCTTTGGCAAGCTTGCCTCCGGCCAGTTCGGCAATGAGCATAAGCGATCTCTTCAATGCGCGGTCAACTCCCCCGATATCGATGCCCCGTTCGAAGCGATACGAGGCCTCTGTGCTGAGGCCGAGCCTCTTTGATGAGCGTCGAATCGTAATAGGATCAAAATACGCGCTTTCTATCAATACCATATCAGAGCTTTGGGTTATCTCGGAATTAAGGCCTCCCATGATCCCTGCCAATGCCACGGGGCGCTCTCCGTCACATATCATCAAGGTCTGATCGTCGAGATCCCTGCTTTGTCCATCGAGAGTGGTAAAGGTCTGCCCGTTCCTAGCCTTTTGAACCACTATCTTTCTTCCCGCTAACCGGTGGTAGTCGAATGCATGGAGCGGTTGCCCGAGTTCCAGAAGCACATAATTGGTTACATCCACCACATTATTGATAGCCCTGATGCCGGAGACATGGAGCCTATACTTCATCCAGAAGGGAGACGGACCGATTTTTACCTGATCCACAAGGCCGGCCGCATATCGAGGACAGCCATGGGCATCGAGGACGGTTACTGATGCCACGTCCTCTATGGGGGTATCGCCCAGATCGAGGTGTATCTCGGGCATGGTGATTGGTGTATCAGTCAATGCCCCTATCTCGCGTGCGATACCCACCACAGATGCACAGTCAATGCGGTTAGGGGTTAAGGCGACATCGAGCACGCAGTCTTCCAGATCCATGGTATCGAGCAAGGATTGACCGGGAGTAAGGGTATCGGAAAGGATCATGATGCCTGAATGATCATCGGTGAGCCCCATCTCGTCTTCAGCCAAGAGCATTCCGTATGATAACTCTCCCCGTATCTTGGTCTCCTTGATAGAGGTCCCGTCTGGAAGCCTTGTCCCTGGCAGGGCCAGAGGCACTACATGGCCTTTCTCGATGTTGGTAGCGCCGCATACGACGGACACCTCTCGGCTTCCGGTGGACACCTGACAGATGGATAGTCGATCCGCCTGTGGGTGAGGCATAATATCCAGGATTTGTGAAACGATGACATCACTGAGGCCTTGCCCCTTGTATTCGATGCTTTCTACCTCAAGGCCTGCCATGGTAAGGGTTTCCGCCACTTTGGAGGGCGGCTGATCGATATGAACGAATTGCTTGACCCAGTTAAGGCTAACCTTCATGAATATGCACCGTTAGACATCATTACTAATCTAAGGAAATGCCTGTATGATGATTATTCCCTAAAATTGCGTGAGGAATCTGATATCATTTTCGAAAAAAAGCCTTATGTCATCGAGGCCAGACTTCAGCATGGCTATCCTCTCAACTCCCATGCCAAATGCAAAGCCCGAGTAAACCTCAGGATCATAATTTACAAACCGATACATTTCAGGGTCATTCATGCCGGAACCGAGGATCTCCAACCAGCCGGTATATGAGCAGGTCCGGCAGCCCTCTCCCTTGCATATGACACATTGGATATCGACCTCCGCACTGGGTTCGGTGAAAGGAAAGAAGCCCGGTCTGAATCGAAGTTTGGTATCACGCCCGAACATCAGGTGGATAAAGGCAGTGAGCGTTCCCTTGAGATCGGCAAAGGAGATCCCTTTATCTACTACCAGTCCCTCTACCTGATGGAACATGGGGGTATGAGTAACGTCTGAATCCCTCCTGTAACACTTTCCTGGGCTGATAATGCTGATAGGGGGGCTCTGGGCTTCCATGACCCGTATCTCCATAGGTGAGGTATGCGTTCTTAAAACAACATTATCAGAGACGTAAAAAGTATCCTGCATGTCCCTGGCAGGGTGATCCTTTGGCATGTTTAAGGCCTCGAAGTTGTAATAATCGAGCTCGACCTCCGGGCCCTCAATGACCCCGAATCCCATTCTCGAAAAGATAGCACATATATCCGCTATTGTCTGGGTGATGGGATGCAGGTGTCCTCGCAGGGGTCGTCTGCCAGGCAGTGTGATATCGAGAAGCTTCTCCCCTTCCCCCTTTCTGGCAGCAAGGGAGTCCGATACCGTTTGGAATTCCTTAGCCAGGTCCTCTTTTACCTGATTGGCGAGTTTGCCTATGATTGGTTTTTGCTCTGCCGGTACCTCTGCTAACCTTTTAAACATAACGGTAAGGAGGCCTTTTCTACCAAGGTATCGTTGTCTCCATGACTCCAACTCAAGGGGGTCTGGGATTGATGCTAACTCTTCTAAGCCCTTGCGCTTCAAGTGATCGAGTTCCTCTCTCACGCCATCATCCTCTTAAGCGATATTAGGGCACTGATCGGGAATTTCCTGCCTCCACCGGCGATCCCCCTGCCAGCCTGGCAACCTCGGAGAACACCTCCGGATCGCTCACCGCCATATCCGCCAGGATCTTTCGGTCGAGCACCACATCCTCGGCCTTGAGCCGGGCCATGAGAGTACTGTAGGAGAGCCCGTGTTCTCGAGCCGCTGCATTGATCCGGGTGATCCAGAGCCTCCGGAACTCTCCTTTTCGCCTCTTCCTGTCGCGGTAGGCATACTGCCTGGATCTCATGACCGCCATGCTCGCGGTCCTCAGCTGGGTGCCTCTTCCACCCCGGTATCCCTTTGCCGCTTTGAGGATCTCCTTCCTCCTGCGGCGCGATTGCGGGGCATTGGTAGCTCTTGTCATCTCTTACCTCATATGTTGTAAGTGCCTAACGTGAGAAGTGAGCTAAAATGAACTAACGTTACCACTGAGCCCAATGTGGCTCCCGTTTTTACGTCATTCCGGCGAAAGCCGGAATCCAGTATTTTCAATAGGTTATAGACTCCGGCTTACGCCGGAGTGACGATCTTGGTGACTTTTTACAAAACCATCAAATTTCAACTTTAGACAATTTAGGCACGTTAGATCACTTTAGGCACTTCATGTATACGGCAGCATCCGCGCTACCCTCTTCCGATCAGTGCGGTCAATGAGGGTGGGCTTGCGCAGGGATCGCTTCCGCTTTCGTGACTTCTTGGTCATGATGTGACTCGCAAAGGCCTTATTCCTCGCAAGCTTCCCGGTACCTGTCGTGGTGAACCGTTTGGAGGCCCCCCTGTTGGTCTTGAGCTTCGGCATAGTAGGCTACCTACCTTGGTACGATGAGCATAGACATGTTTCTTCCCTCCATCATGGGCAGTGATTCGACTACCCCGATGTCCTCGATCTTCTTTATCACCTCCTGGAGCAGCTGTAACCCGATGTCGGTATGGGATCGTTCCCTGCCCCTGAACATCATCGACACCCTCACCTTGTCACCGTTTTCCAGGAACTTCCTGATATTTTTTACCTTCACGCTCACGTCGTGTTCCGCGGTGAGGGGCCTGAGCTTGACCTCCTTGAGGTGCTGGGACTTGGACTTGGACTTGCCCTTGCCCTTCTTGGCCGCCTCATAGCGGAGCTTCCCGTAGTCCATGATGCGGCACACGGGAGGATCAACATCGGCGGCAACCTCAACAAGATCGAGGCTCTGGGCCCTGGCCGCCTCCAAGGCCTCGCCGATGGAGACGATCCCGACCTGCTGCTTGTCCACTGAGATCAACCTGACTGTCTTGGCCGTGATTTTCTCATTAACCCTTACGGACAGGCGTTTGCTAATAGTTACCCCCTGTGAAGAAGTGCCTAATCACCCACAAAGGCGCTAAGACACAAAGAAGAAAAATTACTTATATTTCGCTATAAGCAATGAAAGATTCCATTCAACGTGGCTATCATCAAATCCTGTATCAAAAAAATTATGCTACAATCTTTGTGCCTTTGTGGCTTGGTGGCTAAACAGTAATTCTAAAACCTGCCCTCTTTCCCAAGGGCGAGGAAGTGAGAAATATCGATCTCCTTTGGGCACACAAAGGAACAGGCCCTCGACGTGTGACAGCGATAGACACCGTCCTCACGGTATAATGTCTCCATCCTTTCCTCTTTCGCTGTTTCTCTCGGATCCATGAGTCGCACGATATTGGCCATAGTGGCGTTCGGACCTAGGAAGTGCCGATGACTGCTGATGCATGCCGTCGCACAGCAGAAACAATTAATACATCGGGTAGCCTCAACGTATTTATCAACCGTCTCAGGCGATATCCGGTACTCGTCCCCTTGTTCAGGGGGTGGGGCAGGTTTTATGAGATAGGGCTTGATTTGGTGTACCTTGTCATAGGCCTTCTCTAAATCTACCACGAGATCCCGGATAACCGGGGCAATGTTGAGAGGCCTCAAGGAAAAGGTATGGGTGTTGAATTCTGCCACAGCATTCTGTACGAGCAGTTCACAGGCAAGCATAGGCTTCCCATTGACGATGATCCCACAGCTGCCGCACTGGGCATGTTCGCAGGAAGAAGCCCATGCCAGGGTCGGGTCCTGCTCATCATTAATCTTACGGAGCACATCGACAAACCGAAGGATCCCCCTTGCCTCCACCTGGTAGCTCTGTATCCACGAGAGATTGGTATCAGGATCATACCTGCTAATCTCCAGTGTAATGACATATAGGTCTGACATCGGTTTCCCCCTTGCAGATGATCAATACTTCCTCTCTATGTAGTCGAATAACTCGTAACGCTCCCCTTGGGCCTTAAAGATACTCATATCTATTGGCCTTTTGTCAAAGGCAATCTCTCCGAACCGCGGCATATACACAAGGGTGTGATAGTTAAACTCATCGCTCCTTACCGGATAATCCTCTCTGTAATGGCCTCCCCTTGACTCCTGTCGTGCCAAAGCTCCCTGGGCAATGGTCATAGACACCGTTATCAGGTTGTTGAGCTCCCAGACCTGCCATAGATCCTGATTCGCATGCAGGGATGCCGTTCCTGGTGGGATACGGGTTGCCTTTTCCTTTAATTCCTTGAGCTTTTCTATGGCCTCGATTAGGGGCTTCTCCGCCCTGAATATCCCTACCTTTTCCTGCATGAGGGTTCGCAATGAATCCCTTATCTGAGCATAGCTCTCCGTGCCTTGAGAATTGATATAGGTGGAAAACTGGTCAAACACAATGTGGCCGGCATCGGGTGGAAGACCTTGAGGTTCCTCGCTGTCCCTGAGGTACGCAACCACCTGATCCCCTGTAACACTACCCATCGTTATCAACTCCAGCATGGAATTTGTCCCAAGCCTGTTCAAGCCGTGAAGAGAAGCTGCAGCAACCTCTCCACAGGCAAAAAGTCCGGGCACGATTAAATTCGGATCCCGCTGGACCTCGCCGAACTCATTGGTCGGTATGCCCCCCATCTGATAGTGGGCCGTGGGGGCAACAGGACAGAGATCTTTCTGGGGATCCACGCCCACGAATCGTTTAAAGAAGGAGCATACCTCCTGAAGTTTTTTCTCATGAACCTCTTTGGGAAGATGTCTCAGATCCAGCCACACGTGCTGTGCCCTATGGCCTTCATGATAGAGGCCTCTCCCTTCCCTAATCTCCTGCATAATTGCCCGCGAGACGAGATCTCTGGGAGCAAGGTCCTTGGCGGTGGGCGCATAGCGCTCCATAAAGGGTTCTTCATCCTTGTTCCTGAGAATCGCCCCTTCTCCCCTCAGTGCCTCACTTGCCAATATACCGGGCCCCACTATCCCCGTGGGATGAAACTGGACCGCCTCGGGGTCCATGAGGGGAAGGCCTGCATGGAGCGCGATTGCCAGCCCGTCACCCGTGTTTCCCCGACAATTGCTGGTGACGAGATACATTCTGGCATTACCACCGGTAGCCATAATGGTTGCCTTGGCGAGCATGGCGATGAATTTCCCTTCCGGATACCTGAAGATAACGGCGCCAATACACACTCCATTGTTAAAGAGGAGTTCTGTGGCTATACACTGACCAATAAAAGAGACACCATATTTCAGGGACTCATTCCAGACCGTATCCATGATCCCCTTTCCCGTTCGATCGGCCTCAAAGCATGCCCGGGATGCCTTTTTCTCGCCGAAGTTCAGCATGTGACCGCCAAAGGGCCTCTTTGCAACTCTTCCTTGTTCCGTTCGGCTGAAATGCATGCCATGTCGCTCGAGCCAGACGATTTCCTCCCAGCCTAAGTCACAGACCTTTTTGATCACATTTTGGTCGGCAGAACAATCGGAACCCTTCCAGGTATCAAACATATGAAATAGTGGTCTGTCTTCAGGATCCCTTGGATCAACAGCAGCCATGCCTCCCTGAGATGTGGTTGTGTGAGATTTTTGCGGGCTGACCACCTTGGTCAGTGCTATTATCTTTGTCTCCGGCCTCTTCTCGGCAATCCGGGCGGCAGCCCGCAAGCCCGCCCCGCCGGCGCCGATGACTAGGACGTCACAGGTAAGGGTAGAATCTATGGTCAACTTTTCTCCCATATATGTCTCCTTTATAGGGCCAAGACAATTCTCATGCCAAAAAAGGCAGATATAGCCATAACAATGAAGATAAGAGCAGTTAAAAATTTCAGCAAAGGTCCTGGCTTGATATAGTCGGCGATGATGCCAAACATGCCATAACCTGCGTGAAAGAGCAGGAATATGATGAAGAGAAAATCGAGGCCTTTGATAAAGGGGCTCTCCATCCTCATGAGAATCGTTTTGCTGTCATGACCAGTGAGGTAGTTCATGTGCATGAAGAACATATGGCCGACGAGGATGGGGAGCATGAATGCCCCCGTAATCCTCTGTAGCTTCCACAGGATTGAGTTCTTGGTCCCCCAGGTCTTGAAGACGACGATCAGGAAGGTGCAGATGCTGATCGCGCTCGTAATCGACCAAAAGATGGTAGCAGACATCTGCGGACCTTCTTGTATGAAAAAGATTCCCACGATCATACTATAGATAAATCCGAGAACAACCACGGTGCGTATCATGAGCTCTTCCTCCCTCACGCGAAAGAGCTCATAGAGGATCAACCTGCTCCCATTCAGGGAATGAAATATCACCGGAATCGCAACGCACCATTCGAGAAAGGCAAAGATGAAGTGATCCAGGAACTTCATGTCCGCATCATAGGTGGCGGGATCAAAGAGCAGGGACAGCGTATAGATGTGCGCAAACATGTAGCCTACAAGGGTTAAGCCGGCTAATCGATGACCCCAGCTTAGCAAAAATGACCAGCCCCTCGAATGTACGTAATAGGAGAGAATGGGTATCCTGCCCATAAGTGAAACCACAGAGGCCTCGGCCCTGGTGATCTTTATTGCGTCTTCCATCTTACACCTCTCATTGCGAGCCAATAAGGGTTTAAGGCGACCGATGTTTCCAGAATGATCCAATTAGCTACCTAAAGCGATTCTAATTGTCAAGGAGAAACCCCATTGTGTAAAGGCAAAACAACACCATAAGAAAAGCCCTATACGCCTTTCCAGGAAATAATCTATACCTTCGTCCTTCATTTGGAGGAGCGCCATAACAACCCTATGTAAAGGGAGAGCACATATTTCATATATATCTTTGCCGCCCAGGGAAGTACATTTCTCATGGAAAGCAGGAGGCTATAACAGCAATCCCTGAATATGGGTTGACATTTTCTTGAATATTCAATATATATCATAAATGGTTTCATATTAAAGATAGCAATTCCCTTGCTTGAGAACTATACAATACGAAGAAAGATTTCTGAAGAGGAGATTCGGCAGAAGGTTATAGCTATTGCTCAGGATCTCGCAAAAGACTACAAGGATCGAGAGCCTATCCTCATAGGCGTTTTGAACGGTGTCTTTATCTTTTTTGCTGACCTCGTGAGGGAGATCGCCTTCGCCCATACGATAGATTTCGTCAGATTAGCCAGCTATGGCTCCCAGGCTGCCTCAAGCGGCACCGTAACGTTTACGAAGGACGTCGAGCTCTCTATAAAGGGGAGGCACGTAATCGTTGTTGAGGATATTATCGATACGGGACTCACTTTATCCTATCTGGTACACCATCTTGAGCGGAAAGGGCCTGAATCCGTAAGGATCTGCACATTGATCAATAAGCTGGAGCGAAGGGAAAAGGCAGTTCGTATAGACTACTGCGGTTTCGAGTTGGAGAGCGGTTTTGTCGTTGGTTATGGCTTAGACTATAACGAACAATTTCGAAATCTTCCCTATATCCTGAGCCTTGATATATCGACCTAATGAAGGAGCAACAAAATGATAGTCGAATGCGAAAAATGCCATACCAAATTCAGACTTGACGATAAACTCCTTAAGGAAACCGGCTCGAAGGTGAGATGCTCTGTCTGCAACCATAAATTCATGGTCTTCCCCCCAAAGGCGGAAAAGAAGGTATCAGAAGGGCCAGTGGTCGGGTCCCAGAAGGAGCCCCCCAGGAAGGAATCCGTTTCAGCACTCGATAAAACCCTTGTGGCAGATGTCATAGAGGAAATCGAAAAAGCACCCTCGGAGGAGACCTCGGAGTTCGACCGAACACTCGTCGAGACAGGCTATCAGGAGGATGAGATGGAGCCGGTTTCCTTTGAGGATATATCCCAGATAGACTCAGGCATTATACGGGCGGAGAGCCCGGATATCAAGAAGGCGATGGAAAGGGCCACAAAGGTTGTGGAGGAAATCATAGACAAGGAGGAGCGGGAAAAAGGCGAGGAGGTTACAAAGACTGAGGAACCGTTGCTCCCCACCCCGCCAATCAAAAAGAGGCGCAGGCTGAGGATATTGCTTTTTGTTTTAATACTCATTCTTCTGCTCACAGCTGCTGCATCAGCCTTGGTTTTTTTCATGCCAGAGATGCTCCCGGAATCGATTCCCTTCCTAAAAAGGCCGGCCAAGGAACAGGCATTGGATATGGGAAACAAAAGGCTTTCCTTCAGCAACCTAGAGGGCTCTTTTGTTGATTCAAGCACGGCGGGCAAGCTCTTTGTGGTGAGTGGTTCGGTAGCTAACAATTACCCGGACAAAAGGAATTATATAAAGGTACGGTCAACTATTCTGGATTCCAAAGGTAAGGTAGCCAAGAGCAAGATCGTTTACGCAGGAAACCCCCTGAACAGTAATGATCTTCAAACCCTGTCCATGGAGCAGATACATAACAAGCTCATGACCAAGGCAGGTAGAGATAACATCAATATGGATATTGCTCCCAATGCCTCTATTCCCTTTATGATCGTCTTCGAGAATCTACCCGAAGACGTGAGCGAGTTCACAGTGGAGGCCATAAGTTCTTCCCCAGCGAAGAGGTAATAATTACAAATCACCTATTGCTCATCCACGAGGCAATCGAATACCCCTTTCCCCAAGGGCTCATTGAGTTCATACAACATCACATTTCCATCATTATGGGCTCCAGACTGCGGGGCACTCAGCGCAGGGGCACCGTGTAGTCAATGGGCATGTTCTTGAGTTTGTCTAGCCGACAGAGTATACTACCCTTCCATAAAAGATATCCTTAAGCCTGTTGAATTCGATTATTCCACTAAATGTGGGGCACTCCCAGAGGGGACCTTGAACACCCGGTGAAGACGATTGACGGAAGAGACATGAAGGAGGAGAAATGCTCGATCTAAGATTCGTTCGCGCAAACATGGAACAGATAACGCAGATGTGCAAAGACAGGGATTACGGGCTTGATCTTTCCCTGTTCCAATCCCTGGATGAGAAGAGACGTTCCGTCCTCACCGATCTGGAGGGGCTCAGGCATGAGCGGAATACGGTGTCAGATAAGATCGCGGTGATGAAAAAGCACGGAGAGGATGCCTCATCCTTTATCTCACAGATGAAGACGGTCTCCTCGAGAATCAAGGAATTTGAGGCTAAACTGCCCGAGGTAGTAGAGGAACTGGATAATCTCTTGCTGCTTATTCCCAATATCCCGCATGAATCGGTTGTCGCGGGCCTGGACTCCGATGATAACCCTGTCATCAAGAAGTGGGGGGAGATCAGGGACCTTGAATTTCCCCCACTTCCTCATTGGGAACTTGGTGAAAAACTCAACATCCTTGATTTCTCACGCGCGGCAAAGATCGCTGGGGCCAGATTCTCCTTGCAGAGGGGGCCGGGTGCAGCGCTGGAAAGGGCACTGATTAATTTTATGCTCGACATTCACACGAGGTTTCATGGCTACACAGAGACACTCCCCCCCTTCCTCGTGAACTCCGAGAGTATGACCGGCACGGGACAGCTGCCGAAATTTAGGGAGGACTTGTTCAAGGTGGAAGGCTGGGACCTGTTTCTCATACCAACCGCCGAGGTTCCGGTTACCAACATCCACAGGGATGAAATCCTCTCCTTTGAGGAGCTTCCCATCAAATACGTATCCTATACCCCATGTTTCCGATCTGAAGCCGGCTCATACGGCAAGGATACGAGGGGGCTCATACGGCAGCATCAATTCAACAAGGTGGAGCTGGTGAAATTCTGTTGTCCAGAGGGCTCCTACCAGGAATTGGAGTCGCTGACCGCTGATGCGGAGGATATCCTGCAACGCCTTGGGCTGCCATACAGGGTGGTCTCGCTATGCACCGGCGACCTCGGGTTCTCAGCTGCGAAGACCTATGATCTCGAGGTGTGGCTTCCAGGACAGCAGCTCTACAGGGAAATATCCTCATGCAGCAATTTTACGGATTTCCAGGCAAGAAGGGCGAACATCCGGTTTAGGAGAAAAGGGGGGAGCGGTACGGAACTTGTCCATACGCTCAACGGCTCGGGCCTGGCAGTGGGGAGGACCCTTGTAGCGATCCTTGAGAATTACCAACAGGCAGACGAAAGTGTCCTTATTCCAGATCCTCTCAGGCCTTATTTGGGTGGGCTTTCCATCATAAGAAAGGAAGGCTGATATAAAATCGCAAAGCGATTTTATTCCTTCACATTTAGAGGCTTTTTGATTTCTATACAACATAGAAATGTTGTTGTGCAAATTATATCAACATAAAATGAAAAGAGGTGCTGCACACAAGATCAAAGGCAGAAACAGCGGCATTTCCTCTCCCTTCTCCCCAAAGCCGGTGGTGAGGGAAAGGACGGATCCTCCATAGAATCGCATTAACAAGCGGAAGGAGGTAAGGAGATGGCTCAACAAGAAAAGTCCGAAAAGCCGGGTTTCTTAAAGGCCTAGGGCGGAGGGCTCACAGAGTGGACGGAACGGTATATACCTGACGCCCTGGTCATCGTCTTCATCCTGAGCATTATCACCTTTGTCTTTGCCCTCATCTGGGGTTTCAAGCCCGAGGTCGGATTAATGGGTAGGGCCTTTGGGTCGGTCAAGGCCTGGGGCAACGGCTTCTGGGCTCTCCTCGGTTTCGCCATGCAGATGTGCCTCATCATGATGACGGGCTATATACTGGCCTGCTCGCCTCCGGTGAGGCGGTTGTTGGATGGCCTTGCTGGGTTGCCTAATGAGAACACTCCCTGGCAGGCGATCCTGCTTATGGCCTTTTTCTCCATGATTATCGCGTGGCTGAACTGGGGCCTGAGCCTTATCGCCAGCGCTATGTTCGCGCTTTTTATCGTCAGGAAAAATCCCAAGGTGGACTACCGCCTATTGGTGGCAGCGGCCTATCTCGGGTTGGGGTGTACGTGGCACTCAGGGCTTTCTTCATCGGCGCCGCTTTTGGTCAATACACCGGGTAACTTCCTCATCAAGGCGAATATACTGGATTCCACCATCTCGACGGGAGACACAATCTTCACCGCCTTTAACCTGATCCTGGTTATCATCGTCATCCTCGTCATCGCCTTTCTGATGGCGGCCATACACCCGTCAGAGGACAAGACCTTTAAGGTAAGTCCAGATCTGGCGGATAGGATTAAGCTCTACGAGGCGCCGGAGATGCCGAAGGGCAAGCGCACCTTATCGCAATGGATGAACTGGTGGCCCGGGTGGAACATCATCATCTTCATCGGCGGCATCATCTGGATGCTCTGGAAGATCGGCGATGGAGGCTTCCAGAAGTTCGTCAACCTGAACAACATCAACTTCTTTTTCCTGATGCTGGGGATCCTCTTTCACTGGAGGCCCTGGAGCTTTCTGAAGGCTGCTGAGCAGGCAGGAGGGGCCGTATGGGGTATTGTCATCCAGTTCCCCTTCTACGCAGGGATCTTCGGGTTGTTCAAGTTCACCTTGCTGGCAACCGCCTTTACCCATGCCTTTGTTGCCATAAGCAGCCCCCATACCTATTTCCTTATTATCTACTGGTATGCAGGGCTCCTCAACTACCTGATCCCGTCCGGCGGCTCTGAGTGGGCAGTCACCGCCCCTTACCTGATTCCCGCTGCAAAAGAGCTGGCCCTACCAGCCTGGAAGGTAGTCATCACCTATGCGTGGGGGGATATGCTTACCGATATGATACAGCCATTCTGGGCCATTGCCATGCTGGCCGTGGTAAAGCTCGAGTTCAGGGAGATCATGGGGTACTTGATGCTGGTTTTCTTCGCATACGCCATTATCACCTCCATAGCCTTCCTGCTGTTGGGATTTATCTAAGGATCACCTCCAGGGTAGAGCCGCTGAGTGGGTACTTTGCTCACAGGGCTCTACCCTGCACTATCACAGGGCGGGGACTTGTCTCCATGCTTTTGTATTATAGGGTTTCTTAGGAGACAGTTCCGATACTGCAGGCATACTGAAGAATCAGATATATAAGGTAGACGCCGAAAAGCCAACCTCCCTGCCACCGTTTGAACCAGCCGTCCCGATTTATAAAGATGAAAAAACGGAAAGGGTAAAGGATGAGGATCATTGCGGGGAAATGGAACGTGAAAAAATTCGGTGGAATTGCAAGAGGCCTGGCTGCCGCAGCAGCTCCAATGACAAAGAGGCAGTTCAGCACATCAGCGCCCATGATGTTACCCACCATGATTTCAGGACGCCTCTTCTTAACAGCGGCGATACCCGTTACGAGTTCCGGAAGAGACGTTCCAAGGGCCACCATGGTGGCTGCGATGACGTCCTCTGGTACGCCCAGCCTTTCAGCAAGACATACCGAACAGGGGATTAGTATCCTTGCCCCTCCTATTATCAGAAACAGCCCGCCTCCTATCATCAAAAAGGATATACTAAGGCTTATCAACTGAGAATCATCCGTGTCTTCCCCCTCGATTGCTGAACCGTGCTTGGCCCATTGATAGGTGATATACATGTAGCCCGCCAGAAGAAACAGAAACAAAACGCCGACCCACCGTTGTAATACCGGCTCACCTTCCGTGGTCCATAACAAGACCATCGATATCGCAACCAACAGTGTCGCTGCTCCTACCTGCACCCAGCCGGTGCGGTTGAGGATGAAGCGATTAACGGGGACCCTGCTCAAAATGCATATGAGACCGAAGATTAAACCGGTATCGGCAATGATGGATCCTACGCCGTTGCCCAGCGCTAAACCTGGGTTGCCCATCCATGCAGCCATCACCGACACAAATGCCTCAGGCATAGTGGTTCCCAGAGAAATAATCGTGGCGCCGATAACGATCCTGGGCAATCCTGTCCGGCGGGCGAGGTGAACGACGCCGTCGATCATCCAGTCCGCACCCTTCGACAGAATGAGAACACAGAATGCAATCGCCGCCACCAATACAATCGTGGGAAGTCCATGAACGAGATTCTGCAAGAGCGCTTCATCCACGATCCACCGAACTACCTCACCAAACATCATTCCTCCTGTTCTCTAATCCTCCCCTTACTGCCCGCATGGCTTTTCCTTTTAAAAAAAGACATCTCCATGCCCTTCTGCAGGTAGTTTCTCCTGAGAAACTTTTAGCATTCATGCCTTATTTGGGTTACAATCATACCCGGCCTCCATCCATAAATCGATAGTTATTGCTTGTCAAATGCAGAATGAATTTTGTCATAGTTTTTTTGAATCTTTGCCCTCTTTTTTCATAGTATATGCTGTATCTCTGAGGAATATTCCGTCATGAATCCGGTTAACTCAGCCAATAACGCCATCCTCAAGGTCGAGGGTCTCAAAAAATACTTCCCTGTTCGCAGGGGATTCTTCCAGAGGATCATCGGGTGGATCAAGGCCGTAGACGGCGTAGATTTAAGGATCGACCGAGGCAAGACCTTAAGCCTTGTGGGGGAAAGCGGATGCGGCAAATCCACGATCGGGCGCCTTATCCTCAGGCTTCTTGAACCGGATGAGGGAAGGATCATCTACCGGGGCGAGGATATTAGCACGTGCTCACAGGATGAGTTGAGGCCCCTCAGAAAGGAAATGCAGATTATCTTTCAGGATCCTTACGGGTCTTTGAATCCACGGATGACCGTTGGCCAGTCTATTGAGGAGGGCCTCCGGAGCCTGGCCATAAGGGACAGGGATGATCGAAAAATGCGCGTCTGGGAGCTATTGGATACGGTGGGCATCTCCCCTGCGGCGGCTGATCGTTACCCCCACGAGTTCAGCGGTGGGCAGAGGCAGCGTATCGGTATCGCCAGGTCCTTGAGTGTGAACCCTTCGCTCATTATCTGCGATGAGCCGGTATCGGCGCTGGATGTATCCATACAGTCTCAGATCATCAACCTTCTGAAGGAGCTCCAGAGCACCATGGGGCTCAGTTATCTGTTTATATCCCATGACCTGAACGTGGTAGGCTACATCAGCGATATGGTCGCGGTAATGTACCTCGGCCACATCATGGAGTACGCACCAGCCGAGGAGCTTTATGAAAAACCCCTTCATCCCTACACCCTCGCATTGCTTTCCGCTATTCCAAATCCCGATCCCGATGCGAGGGGTGAACAAAAGGTACTGAGCGGTGACGTACCGAGCCCCTTCAACCCCCCGCCTGGTTGTAAATTCCAGGGCAGGTGTCCCCTTGTGGAGACCCGATGCAGGGAAAATGAGATCGATTTCTACCGCATTAATGAGAACCACATGGTACGATGTTGGAAGGTAGCAGGTTAGATGGGACAGGGTACATATTGGCCCTGGCGCGGCATGATTGTAACAAGCTAATTCCGCTTTATTGATTCCTAGGTTGGCGCTATTAAACTCAGCCCTTGCATGCCAGCCTGCTCTGGCGCGACGTTACGGGAGCATTATCATGCTTTGTAAAGATTACGGTATCTATAGATATAAACCCATTTCAAAGCCAGGCCTGGGCCAGGGCTTTTGTCATTGATTCAGGATGATATTCGAACAGGCCAAAGGCGCAAGGCATAAGGCCGTATGCCGTGGGCCTTGTGCCTTAACCCGCATCATATCGTGAATCGATTCTAAACTTGCACTGTTGACATAGCAGGGGTAACTACCATGTAAAAAGAGGA
>Ga0307422_1000504_pt1 | contig 21816 bp, 18 predicted proteins | sample SalMarWE160290MG_FD_202153 | JGI IMG/M metagenome (GOLD analysis project Ga0307422, IMG submission 202153) | Salt marsh sediment microbial communities from the Plum Island Ecosystem LTER, Massachusetts, United States - WE1602-90 | ecosystem: Environmental > Aquatic > Marine > Intertidal zone >...
GTCTAATACTTGTCATGGATGGGGGTTCCGTGGACGATACCAGAGAAATGGCGAGAGCGACACAACTGCCACCTTTTATCGAAAAAACAGTCAGCATTTACCGGGGTTTCCCCGGAAAAGGAACCGCTGTCAGGGCTATTCTCGAAGCTTCGGACTTTCTCAACGCCAAAGCCACTCTGATGATAGATGCGGATCTACGCTCGATCGATCACAAATGGATGAAAAACCTCGTAAGTCCGATAATCGATGATAACTACGATTATATCGCGCCTTACTATAAAAGATATAAATACGATGCGACAATCACAAATAACATCGCTTATATGTTGATAAGAGCGATATGGGGTAAAAGAGTAAGACAGCCAATAGGAGGAGATTTCGCGTTTTCCTCTACTCTTGTAAATTCTCTTCTTCAGGACGGAAGATGGGATACAGACGTAGCACGATTCGGAATAGATACCTGGATTACCACCACTGCTGTCAAGAATGGATATAAATTGGGTCAAACCAGGCTGGGAGCCAAGCTACATGAAGCAAAAGACCCTTCCAAACATCTGGGTCCGATGTTTCTTCAGGTCGTTATTACCACCTTTGAATTAATGGCTGATTTCCAGAACTTATGGGAAAAAATAGAAGGCTCAGAACCCGTCGATATACTGGGAGAAGAAATCGGTTTAGAACCCGAAGAATTCGATATAGACTTAAATTCACTAACAGAGTCTTTCCAATCAGGATGGATAAACTTCCATTCCTTATGGAACGATATCCTAAATCCAAACTCTTTCGCTCTTTTAAAAACAATAGTCAGAGAAAAAGATTATACCCTTTTGAATCACGAAAACTGGTCAAAAATCGTCTATGATTTCGCGGCAGTATTTCACCACAGGAAAAGACACCACGCCAAATTAATAAACACATTTCTACCTTTATACAACCTCAGAATCGCTTCACTTTACCAGTCTTCGCTAACAATGAAAAATGACGAATTCGAAAAACTTATAGAGGAAGCCGCTCTAACCTTTGAAAGGAACAAACCCTATCTGCTGAAAAGATGGAAAGAGTGATTTCCATCCTTCACTATTCTGCTCTACCTGTAATAGGGGGAGTTGAATTTGCTGCTGATACACACGCTAAACTTTTAAGAAAAAACAATTTTAAAGTAAAAACGGTAGCCGGAGATGGAGAACCCGACGTTTTCATCCCCGAGCTAAAATCCTCCTATTATGAGGAAATGCTCAAAAAGATTCTAAAAGGCAAAACTCCGAAAGATTTCGATTCCGAAGTAAAAAAGGTAAAAAAAAGAATCCTCGAAGGGATAAAGGATTCCGATACATTAATTGTTCATAACCTTTTCACCATGCATTTCAACCTGGTAGCGACCGCCGCCTTAGTCGAAATATCAGAAAAAATCAGAACTATAGGCTGGGTACACGACCTTTCATATGCAGACCCTATATACGACTTACCTCCTCCCGGAAACTCTCCTCTCAGATTAATATCGAATCCCGCTACGAACGTCGAATGGGTAGCGATAACAAATTATAGAAAAGAATTACTCTCTCGATTTTTCAAACTCGACAAAAAAGAAATAACCGTCGTTCATAATGGCATAGATCCTTATAAAATATTGCCGCCCGATATAAAAAAGGTAACACGGGAATTAAATATTTTTTCTTACTATCCGGTGGCTATTTTTCCTTCCAGGTTAACTCGAAGAAAAAACTTTGAATTAGCGATAGATATAATGGCTGAATTAGAAGGAAATCCTTTGCTTTTGCTTTCTGCTCCTTCCGATCCGCACAATCCCGACTTTGCGTCATACAAAAAAGAACTGATCTCTAAAGCGAAAGAAAAAAACGTTTCCCTAATACTGTTTTCCGAACACTGCCCTATAAAAAACATCGAAACTTTTTATTTTCTCGGTGATTTTCTTCTTATAACCAGTAAAATGGAGGGATTCGGACTTCCGGCAATTGAAGCTTCACTATTCCGTTTACCGGCCGCGATCTCAGATATTCCCGCTTTAAAGGAGGTTGAAGAACAGTTTAAATCACCTATTTTCTTCAATTTAAATGAAAAACCAAAAAAAATAGCAAAAAGAATCGCCACATTTCTAAAAAAATCGAAAATAATACAGGATAGAAAAATAACTATTAAAAATTACAGCTGGGACGCGATTTTCGAAAAAGAAATAAAACCATTACTTTTATAACCACACCCCTCCAATTTCAAAAAAATAAACCACCTGATTACGCAGGTTTACACAGGATTTTTCTGTTGTATCTTTGTGGTATTGGGTGAAAGATTTATTTACCTGAGTTTTCTCAGAACTTTTTTAGAGACTTCTTTTAAAGGCTCGAAAACACCAATCCCTTCGATTGCTACACCTTCACAGGAAAAAACCCCCCGGGGATTAAGAGCATCCTCCAACTCGTTAAGAGAAACTATATTCGGCAAATCTCTCTTATTGTATTGAATAGCCATCGGTATTTCTTCGACTTTTTTATTATACTCGGCTAAATTATCCTCGAGGTTTTCTATGGAATCGATATTGTCTTCGAATCTTTCGATCTGTGAATCTGCAACGAATATAAGACCATCCACTCCTTTCAATATAAGTTTCCTTGAAGCGTTATAATAAATCTGCCCTGGAACTGTATATAGATGAAAATGAACGGAAAACCCTTTAACTGTTCCCAGATCCACAGGCAAAAAATCAAAGAATAGCGTTCTATCCAATTCGGTGTCCAGACTCATCAATTTTCCTCTATTCTCCGGATTCACCTTTGAATATATATGTTTTATATTGGTTGTCTTTCCACCGAGTCCCGGACCGTAGTAAACTATCTTACAATTTATTTCCTTCGAGGAATAATTTATTAGCGCCATTTTCTCTCCATATCACTCAAAAAGACTATCCAGTTCCGTTTCGGCTTCACTGATAAAGTCATCATCAACCGCCCCTGAATACTCACTTTCCAGAGTCTTAAATATCTTTTCAAACAAATTTCCAAGTCTTTCAGCTGTTTTCTTAACCTTAATACGTACCAGACCAAGGGTCGTCTCTTTTGTAAATATGACTGCGAGAATAACCTTATCCGCAATCAAAGAAACGTAAATGCTCTTTTTCTCACCCTGGTGGAACAAAGTTGAAAAATCATGCTCTCCTATTAAATCCGCAAGATTAGAAGTCGCAGCAAAATCAGCCGCTGAGAGAGTGGCAAAAGAAGGAATATCTATAGAAGAAACATTTCCCGCTGAAGTTATCAGTTGTCCGGCTTTATCTATAAGTAAAACCGAAAGAGCTTTGGTTTCCCTGCAGAGTTCTTCCAGAGTATCTTTGATAATTTGAAACTCCTTCTCGAAGGTCTCCGCTTTATCATCGGGCATTTAAATGCCAGCCTCCTCTAATTTCTTCAATTTCTCCCATCTTGCATCTATATTTTGCTGTATTTCTTCGATGATTTTTCTATTACCGTCTTTAAATAAATGCCTGAATCTACCCTGTAATTTCAACCATTCTTCCACGGGGATAGTTTTTTTAATATCTTTCGTTATTTTATGCACACCATTTTCAACCTCATACAATGGCCAGAATCTGGTTTTTACTGCCATATCGGCAATCTTGATAGTATCTTCTTGCTTATAATACCACCCGAGCTGACAGGGAGAAAAAACAACTATAAACTTTGGACCTTTAATAGAAAGAGCCTTTTGAACTTTACTCATATAATCTCTCCAATCCGAAATAGATGCCTGTGCCACATAAGGAACATTATGGGCAACCATAATTTCCGTAAGGTCTTTTCGCCACTGAGTTTTTCCGGAAAGAACTTTTCCCGATGGAGAAGTGGTTGTACTGGCTCCGTGAGGGGTTGCGCTAGATCTCTGAATACCCGTATTCATATATGCCTGATTATCGTAACAGATATAAAGCATGTTATGCCCTCGTTCCATGGCTCCGGATAAAGCCTGCAAACCGATATCATAAGTTCCTCCGTCCCCACCGAATGCAATTAAATTAATATCCTTTTTTACTTTTCCTTTCCTTTTTAAAGACCTATAAGCCGCTTCAACACCGCTTACGGTAGCAGCGACATTTTCAAAAAGAGAATGAATATAAGGCACTTTCCATGCCGTGAACGGAAATATAGTAGATACGACTTCCATACAACCGGTTGATAAACCTACAATCGTATCCTTTCCTGCAGCTAAAAGTGCCTGCCTTATGGCTATGGCTGGTCCGCAGCCCGCGCACCCGCGATGTCCGGAAACAAACAGATCTTCATGTTTTGATAGCTCTTTTAAATTTAATCCCATAAAGCCTCCTACTCTCTTACTCCTAAATAATTATTACGCTGCAATTCCTTCCCTTTTTCCGCTTCCTTTAAATCATCAAAAACACTTTTTATATCCTTGGGACCTACATCTCTTCCACCCAATCCATACACATATCCGTATATATCCGGTTTTTTCATCTCATCAAAAAGGGAAGATCTAATTTCCGTAAAAAGAGGAGCCCCAAAACCACTCATTCCTTCCGCTCTATCCATAACAGCCACAAAACCCACATCTTTTAAAGCTTTATTAATATCAGCGGTAGGCCAGGGTCTAAACGTACAAATTTTAACAAGACCCACTTTTTCACCATCTTTTCTAAGACTATCAACAACTTCTTTAGCCGTTCCGGCGGTCGAACCCATTATAACAATAGCCCTCTTCGCGTCTTTCATTTTATATTCTTCTATCAGATTATATTTTCTTTTGAATTTACCGCCGAAATCCTTAAAAACTTTTTTTATAACTTTACCGGCTTCCCTCATAGCTTCAGCTTCCGATCTTTTGTGCTCGAAATAATAATCCTGCAAATCCAGAGGTCCGATAGTGATAGGCTTGTCTGTATCAAGAAGGTTATATGGTGTTTTATGCTTACCTATAAAACTCTGCACTTCTTTATCTTCCAGCATATCTATCCTCTGAAGAGAATGCGAGAGAATAAAAGCATCCGCTGATACCATGGCAGGCAAAAAAGCCTCTTCTGAAATTTTCATCGCCTGGATAACAAGATCATAAGCTTCCTGGGAATCTTCTGCGTAAAACTGCATCCAGCCCGTGTCTCTCTGGTCCATTGTATCAGAATGATCGCAGTGTATATTAATCGGAGCCGACAGAGTTCTGTTTATTCCACAAATAACCATGGGAAGCCGCAAGGCTGCAGTCACAAAAAGAACCTCATTCATAAGGGCAAGACCCTGTGACGCTGTGGCAGTCATAACTCTCGCGCCTGCTGCAGCTGCGCCTGTACACGCGCTTGCCGCTGAATGTTCCGATTCTACCGGAATAAATTCGGTATCAACCAAACCATCGGCAACAAATTGCGAAAATATCTGAACGATTTCTGTTGAAGGTGTTATCGGATAAGCGGCGACAACATCAGGATTTATCTGTCTCATCGCCTCTGCCATAGCTTCATTGGCAGTTTTAGCTGCAACTTTCATTCTACCTCCTCATCAACCATTTCTATTGCATTAAGGGGGCACTGAGTGGCACAGATGCCGCAACCTTTACAATAATCCAGATCAATACCTTTCAATTTTCCATCTTTAACGATAATCGCGGAATCGGGACAGTAAATCCAGCAAATCATGCAATCTGTACATTTGTCCATATCCACAACCGGTTTCTTGCCTTCTCTCCAATCACCGGTTTTGAACTTTAGACTGGAACCCGGTTCTACAACAATACCACCTATAGGAAGTTCCTTCCAGCCTTCTTTCTCTTTTTTCGCCATCAGATTTCTTCCTTCGTTTGTTCATAGGCACTTTTTATCGCTTCCATATTTTTTCTAACAATTTCTTCAGGCTTTCCCCTGAACTTGATTTTAAGTTTATTTTCTATACTTTTCAGCATTTTTTTGTAATCCAATATATCGGAAACCCTGGCCAGAGCCCCTAACATTGGAGTGTTGGGTTTGTTTAAACCTATTTTATCCATTGCTATTTTCGAAGCATCGAGTGTATAAACTTTTATACAAGGATCGACAGATAACTTTTTCCTGATTTCCTCAGGAGAATCGGAGGTATTAATTATAAGAACCCCGCCTTTTTCCAACCCTTTAAGAATATCAACTGTCTCAAGCAAAGTCGGATCGAGAACCAGAACAACTTTTGGGTTCTCAACTCCACTGTGCAATCTTATAGGCTTTTTACTTAAACGATTAAAAGCACTAACAGGAGCTCCTGTCCTCTCTGGACCGTACTCTGGAAAAGCCTGAATATACATACCGGTATCTATGGCAGCTTCTCCGAAAAGTAAGGCCGCCGTCTTAGCTCCCTGCCCTCCTCTTCCGTGCCATCTAATTTCAATTAAATCATTAACCATTATTTACTCCCTTTTTAGTCAATCTATATCGTATTCCCTTAATGTCAAGGGATTTTTATACCTTTTTAGCGAAAAATTTACTTTTTTGACTTTCTCGAGCGTGTTTTTTTGAAATTCCCTGATCATCGCTACATTACGAACCCCGATTTTCACCAACTGATCTATATTTGCAATATTTATCCCTCCTATAGTTACCACCGGAATATTTACATTCTGCAATACTTTCCTAACAGTCGAAAGTCCAATCGGTAAATAATTTTCTTTTGTGGGTGTAGAAAAAACGGGACCTATTCCTATATAATCCGCCCCGTCTTTTTCCGCTTTCCGCGCCTGTTCCAGAGAATGCGTGGAAACACCTATAATAAAGCCTTCCGGAGTTATCTTTCTCGCCCTGTTAACAGGAATATCATCCTGACCGAGATGAACTCCATCCGCTTCGGAAATTAACGCGATATCAATAAAATCATTAACGATAAATAACGAATCGAATTTTTTTGTGATTTTTCTTATTTTATCGGCAATTTCCAGCATATTACGCCGCGAGGACTTTTTATCTCTGTACTGGATAATCCGGGCGCCGCCCTTGCACGCTTCCCCGGCTATTTTTACATGTTCTTCACTGGTTATAACGTAAGCACCGAAAGGAATATTCATCCCTGACTCACTTATTTGTTAGGAAGTTAAGAAGTTAGGAGATTGGGAGATTAAAACAAAAAACATTTAGTGTGTTTCGTGGTTAAACAAATTTTTCTCTGTGTTCTCTGTGGTTTAAATCCTCATTTTCCCAATTTTTTGGAAATAATGCCTGCGACTTTCTCACCGGAACGAAGCATACCCCCGAAGATAGGACCCATACGAGGAGTCCCTTTCACGGCATTTCCAGCCATACCGGTCACAAAGAGGCCGGGAAAAACTTCTGAAGCATTCTCGACTGTTAGCTCCTCCCCTCTGTCAGCCCACATAGACATTTCACCTATAACTCCACCAGTTTTACTATCGAGCTTTACACCCATCTTTCGAGAAAGAACAGAACAGACCTCCGCCGGGTGTCCCGTTCCGTCCACGATATATTTTGCTCTCACCGTCAAAGGATCAACGTGTAAACCTATATGTTCAATCGGAGCCCACTGTAGTACAAGACCGTTAACTTTTTTTACCCCGTTTTCTTCCCTGAACATTACATCGACGACTTTTACCAAGTTGAATATTTTCACTCCCGATTTCACGCATTTAGATATTAAAGTGGAAGCCAATTCAACACTATCGGCAGTATAATATCCTTCTTTCTTTTTCTTATATTCCATACCGATTCTATCAAAAAGATGCAAAGCCGAATCCTGCACGACCACTTCGTTAAACATCATTCCTCCACCCCAAATTCCACCGCCGGGGGCGAGTTTCGATTCAAAAACAGCCGTTTTTATTTTCTTCGCGCCGAGAAGGATCCCGGCTATAAGATTAGAAGGACCCGCCCCCACAAGAGCCACATCCAATTCCAGCGAATCGAGCAATTTCTCATAGAAATTTTCAATAATAGCCCTCGATATTTCTATATCATCAAGCTTCATCCATCCTCCTTAAGATTGAAAATTAAGAATATACTTATCAAATATTTAATCAACGGATAATAAAACAATAAAATGATTTGTCAAGATTAGAACCCGCATCCCACCTTTTTTACCACAGAGAACAGGGAGATTTTATTTTTGTTTTTACTATTTAACCAACCCAAGGGGTTCTTTTACCACTTATTTGTGCATCCCTTGCGAGATTTCACCTGCAGTAGTTACAAAAGCGAATCCAAAAGCAAGATTCAGCAAACTTGCCAGATGCATTTCTTCATTAACGCTTCCTGTACCATCAGCAAGGAAGAACACTCTGTAGTCTCTGTAATAAGCGCCCCGAGCAGTAGATTCGCAACATAAGTTAGTCATAATACCAGAAATCACAAGATCTTCGACCTTTAGAGATCGGAGCACTGTTTCCAAATCGGTATTATAGAATGCTGAATAGCGATGTTTAAAAATCACCTTCTCCTTCGGGAATGGCGCAATTTCCTTGTGTACTTTGCTTTCCTCACTTCCTTCAATGCACATCCCTTCCCACCACCATTCCATAATGCCGGCATCTATGTGGTCTGGATGATGAACATGGCATGTGTAAATTACGGGTCGGTTAGCTCCTCGAAAAACCCGGATAAGCTGTTTCAAAGTTGGAAGGATAGCCAATCCACCACAGGTAAAAGTTGGCGAAGAAGAATTCAGGAAGAAGTTTTGCATATCAATAACGAGAAGTGCTGATTTTTCCTTATTGAGTTGCATCCGGTGTTGGTTAAAAGGCTCGATTTTCCTGAGCCAATATTGTGCTTTTTCTTCAAGAGAATCCGCAGTCACATATGGTTCCATATAAAACCTCCTTTATTTTTGACATTTTGTTACATAAGCACTATCAACTTCGGGTGAGTTTCACCTTTTCATCATATCTATTAATCATCATTTGTCAATCGCCTTTAAACACTTAAAAAATAGTCAAGTGGTTTCTTTTTTTACTACGAAGAACCTGACGCGGTAAAACCTCTAAGGTACAACATTAATCACAAAGAAAATTTTGTTTTTCAAATCTGACCCACCAGACATAAAAGAATCTCCCACCTATACACCCGGAAACTCAGAGTTTTTTTATCAACGCAACCAATTTAAATATTTTCTCCAATTTATCGAAAAAGATTGTTCAATTCTTTTTGAAAGGCAAACAATAATTAATAAAAAAACCTATTGACTAAATAATAAAAAATTGGTACAATGTTATTACAAGTATAAAATTATTTCATAAATATAAGGAGGTTTTGATGAATAAAAGAATTATTGTTATTACTACTTTCTTATTTGCCCTTACTACAACAATGAATACTTACTCACAAACAAACAAACTAAGAGCGGGTGAAATTCTAATCGACACAAATGTCGTTTATGTTCCGGCTGCGGGTGACCAAGCGGCTCCGTGTATCGCGACCGACGATACGACCGCGTTCGTGGTATGGTATGATCGTCGTAACGGAACCACGTTCGATATTTACGGAGCTCGAGTCGACGAAGCCGGTAATATTCTCGATCCGGCAGGTATTTTGATCGCACATGGCAGCAGTTACGATCCCTATCCGGCTGTCGGATTCGACGGAACAAGTTATCTGGTAGTCTGGGGCTACGCACCAGAAAGCGGACAATATGATATCTACGGAATGAGAGTTTCTAAACAGGGAGCACTTCTCGATGCTGAACCATTTGTAATCAGCGACGCGACCGGTTCTCAGATGAGTCCCAGTATTGCGTTCGACGGAACAAATTATCTTGTCGTTTGGTATGACAGCAGGGGCGGGTCATATGATATCTATGGTTCCAGAGTTGCCCAGGATGGTACTGTACTAAATACCGCGGGAATTGCTATTTCTACAGCCACGGAAAACCAAATGAATCCCGACGTATCTTTCGACGGCACCAACTACTTGGTAGTATGGGAGGATGAGCGAACCGACACACTCGACATCTATGCTTCCCGTATAGCCCAAAACGGTATTGTTCTCGACCCTGCGGGTATCGAAATTTCCGGCGCGACCGATGAACAAAATCGACCTTCCATTGACTTTGACGGAACCAATTATCTTGTTGTCTGGGATGATCACCGCACAGGCAGCGAATACGATATTTACGGCACACGTGTCGATACAGGAGGGAATGTTCTTAATCCGGCAGGAATAGCAATATCGACAGCGGCAGACGATCAAAATCTACCTACAGTAAGCTTCGACGGGACAAACTACCTGGTAGTCTGGCACGATAGGCGAAATGGTTCCACATACGATATTTACGGAGCCAGAGTAAATCAATCCGGAGCAGTTCAGGAAACAGAGGGTATTATCATTTCCGATTTAGATGTAAGTCAGATATCACCAGAGGTAATATCTTACAGTAACCAATGGCTGACGGTTTGGAGAGATAGGCGTAATGGGAATTATAATGATATTTACGGTTCAAGGATAAGCGCGTCGGGTATCGTAACAGATGAAGACGGCATTTTAATTGGTTCTTCGGTTCCGGCTCAGAGCAAACCCGCGGTCGCGTTCGACGGAACAAATTATCTCGTAGTCTGGCAGGAAGACAGAGGAGGCGGGCCGCCTTTCGATATTTACGGCATGCGTGTAACCCCGGGAGGGTATTACCTGGATACAGACCCAATTCCAATTTCCACTGTCTCCGGAAGTCAGGAATATCCCGCGGTTGCCTTTGACAATGATTCTACTTTTCTTGTAGTATGGCAGGATGACCGAAGTGGCTCCGATTATGATATTTACGGCGCCCGAGTTAGTACGTCCGGAAATGTTCTGGATCCTCCGGGAATCGCGATTTCTACCGCCACCGGAAGACAGAGATTTCCTTCCGTTGCTTTTGACGGCACGAATTTTCTGGTTGTATGGGCAGATGAACGAAGTAGTGTAAGTACAGACGATATTTACGGAACAATCGTACAACCAAACGGAAACGTTTTAAGTCCTTTAGGAAACGTCATTGCCGACGATGATTACTGGCAGGATAACCCGTCGGTTGCGTTCGACGGTACTAATTACCTTGTAGTGTGGTGGGATTACGGCTCCGGTTCTTTTGAGACGGATATTTACGGTGTAAGAGTAAATCAAACGGGAAATCCAATCGATGCAAGCAGTATAGCGATTTCAACAGCCGACAACGAACAGCTTTTTCCAGTTGTCGCCTTTGACGGAACGAATTATCTCGTAGTATGGTTCGACAAACGAAACAGCAACGCGTCTGATATATACGGCTCCAGGGTCGCTCAAAACGGAACAGTCCTCGATGCTTCCGGACTTCCTATCATCGTATTCTCAGGCACACAGGAATATCCTTTTATTGTTTTCGACGGCACAAATTATCTTTTAGGCTGTGAAAATCATCAGTATGAATCACCCGGGGGCATCCTCGGAGCAACAGTGAACACATCCGGCTCGCCATCCGAAATCCAGACCATTTCGGATTTCCGAGTAGACCAATATCAACGAAATCCAGCTGCCGCAGCCGGTCCGGATGGGCAGGTACTAATTGTTTTCCCAGATTGGGTGGATTCAATAAACGGCATCTCTTCAAACGCGATGCGCATATGGGGAAAACTATACCCTGCCGCGGGTATCGAAGAAAATGAAGATATCATGTCAGAAAACGGTAAATTCGACCTCGAGGTGTCGCCGGATATAACCCAAGGAATCTGCAATATCACATTCGTACACTCGACATCCTCACCGGTAACACTTAAAATTTTCAACACAGCTGGAATATTATTACACGAAAGAACTGTTGGAAACAGCTCGGGTTCTTATGATTTAAATATCAATATGAGTAATCTTCCGAATGGCACGTATTTCTTAAATGTATCTACAAACGAGCTTCAGGAGACAAAAAAAACGGTGCTCTTAAAATAAAAACTTTTTATTTTAATACTGTTATCTTCTTCTTCGTTGCTGTTAAATTATCTATTTCCATACTCAAGAAGTAAATTCCTGTGGGTACTCCTTTATCAAATTTGTTTTTACCATTCCAGGTTACTGTATAATAGCCGGCTTTTTTGTCTTCCCGTACCAGTGTTTTTAGCAGGTTTCCTGAGAGGTCGTAAACATTCAGCGAAACTTTAGAATCAACCGGCACTTGATACCTTATTGTTACGTTTCTATTCATCGGATTCGGATACGCCTCCAGGTAGATATTCTGATCGTCACCGAATAATTTCTTTTCTTCTATTCCAGATAAAGCAGAGTATTTAATAGTCGCGTAATCATATTCGGTACCCGTGTTAGAACTTTCTCCTGTTACATACGCATTACCATTTTTGTCTAATGCAAGAGCGTATGCTTTATCAATGTAATTAGCTGTGCCGTCATATCTCTCGATCCAGGCTGTGTCACCGGAAGAAGTGTATTTGATCGTAGCATAGTCAAATTCGCTGCCTGAACCCTCACTTCTTCCTGTTATAAACACGTTACCGTTTCCGTCTACCGCGACTGCGGATGCCTGATTTTCAGAACCGACCGATCCTTCATATCTTCTGGTCCAGGAGGTGTCGCCTGTAGGAGTATACTTGATCGTTGCATAGTCGTAATGGGCACCTGTACCCTTACTCCAGCCCGTCACATACACGTTACCGCTTTCGTCCACCGCTACCGAATATGCGAGATCATCATCGTTGTCAGGTCCGTCGTATTTTCTAATCCAGGCGGTGTCACCCAAAGGCTTATATTTAATCGTCGTATAGTCGAAATCATTGTTTGCATTCTTTGTTTCTCCTGTTACGTAGCAATTCCCGGAATCGTCCACCGCGATTGCGTGCGCCTCATCCTGGTCGTTATCTACGTCGTATCTCTTCATCCATACAGTATCACCCGAAGAAGTATATTTGATTGTCGCGTAGTCATAACCGCTATATTCACCTTTACTATAACCTGTGACATATACATTACTATTTGTATCTATCGCGATTGCGTATGCTTTACTGATATCATCAGCAGGCCCGTCATACCTTCTAATCCAGTCAATATCACCTGAAGGAGTATATTTGATCGTCGCATAATCATAAGAGCTCTCACCTGTTACATATACATTACCGTTTTTATCAACCGCTATTCCATACGCTTTATCGGAGTTGTCCGATGGGCTATTATATCTTCTGACCCACGCGGTATCTCCGGATGGTTTATACTTAATCGTAGCGTAGTCGTAACTAGTGGTCAAGTCATAACTCGTTCCCGTCACATACACGTTACCGCTTTCATCCGCCGCTATCGCATAAGCGAAATCATTACGGCTGCTTGGACCATCATATCTTTTAATCCAGGCGGTATCGCCGGAAGAATTATACTTGATCGTCGCGTAATCATAGTAGCCGGAATTTTCACTCCATCCTGTAACGTAAATGTTGCTGTTAGTGTCTACCGCGATTGCGTATCCATGATCTTCGCCATTGTCCGGACTGTTATATATATTGACCCACTCCTGTGCGAAAACCGAAAAACTAACCAATAAGCAACTTAATAAAATTAACAAAACTGAAAAATCCTTTAATTTTTTCACCTTACCTCCTTATTTTTTAGAGCATAGGGCCTCTCTTTTTTATAAAAGTCAATTTCTGTCCCAGCTCTTTTTTATAATAAATTATTGGGACCGATTATAAAATCCGATGATATTGTAAGTAAATTTTCTTCATTTGTCAAGCACTTTTTTACCTTTGTAATATGTTTTAAGGTGAAAATTTAACTCCTTGACATTCAGTTTGTTTACCAATATCATTAACAATAATGAAAAAGAGAATACTTATTACAGGCATTTTCTTGATAATTCCGTTGCTCTTTGCCCAATTTTCGAAGGCGGATTGGAATAGAATACAAAAACTGAGTGAACGGGATCACCTGTTAATGATGAAGAAACTGGGAATCGAGAAATTACGCCCTGGTCCTTCGGGCAACCCGAAGGATTCGAATTATGCTAACAGTGATGAATTTAAAGCAAAACAATACGATAAGTTGCCCGATCCTCTTGTCTTTAATAATGGCGATTCGGTTAAAACTCCAGCACAGTGGGAAAAGAGGAGACTTGAAATCAAAGAACTCTTTAGCCGCGAAATATACGGAAGAATTCCGGGGAAAACTCCGAACGTAAAATGGGAAGTGATAGCAGAAAAGGATACAATTATTGTGAAATATCATGCCAATGTAAAAAACCTTATCGGACATGTCGATAATTCTATTTATCCCGAAATAGAAGTTAATATTAAAATGACATTGATAGTGCCTTATGAAATCAATAATTCGGTTCCGATTATTATGGAGTTTGGATGGAATTTGCCCGAATATTTAAGAGACAAATATTCGGATGCTTTTTCCTACAAAGAAAGAATATTGGAAAAAGGCTGGGGATACGCGAAACTATACCCTAATAGTATTCAAGAGGATCATGGAGCCGGATTAAGAAAAGGTATTATTGGATTGATAAACAAGGGAAAGCCCAGAGAACTCGACGATTGGGGAACCCTGCGAGCCTGGGCGTGGGGCGCCAGCCGGGCAATAGACTATTTTGAGACTGATAAATATACCGATGAAAGACGGATTGGAATAGCGGGTTTATCCAGATACGGAAAAGCGGCGATAGTGGCAATGGCTTACGATGAGCGGATTGCTATCGGATTGATCGGTTCTTCGGGGGCTGGCGGAACAAAGATACTGCGGCGGATATTCGGAGAACTGGTGGAAAATCTCGCGTCTTCATTTGAATATCATTGGTTCGCTCCTAATTTTATTAAATATGCGGGTCCCTTAACAACAAACGATCTTCCGGTCGATGCCCATGAATTAATTGCCCTGTGCGCTCCCCGACCGGTTTTCATAAGTACTGGCGACCCCCGGGAGGAAGGACCCTGGGTGGATGCTAAAGGTATGTTTTTAGCGACAGTTCATGCCAGCCCCGTATATGAATTGTTAGGCAGGAATGGGATAAAATCGACGGAGTATCCTCCTCCGGAAGGTCGAATTATTAAAGGCGATCTTGCCTTTGCTCAGCACTCAAAAGGTCATACAATCGGTCCGAATTGGCCGTTATTTATAAAATTCACGGCAAAGTATTTCGAGAAATAGTCACCACCAACGGGGTCACCTTTTTCAGATATAGCCTTGGTTCCATTACAACCTGAAAAGAGCAATGATACGAAGACAAAAGACGTTAAGTTAAATAGGTGCTGAACCCGAAGCACTATATCCTCAGGTTATATCAACGGGGTCAAACCCCTTTAACACTGTTAACACTTCCGGTGATATATTTCTACGTCTTCAAAGCGGACGATTTCGAAAAACATCATAAGATGATACTGGTGAAGTAGTGAATGGTGAATGGTAAATAGTGAATAGTAACAAATAACTAAGAATCGGCTCAGAGTTCTTTTTCAGGATTCTGAGCCGGTTTTTTATGGTTGACATAGAAAAAAAACTGGATATAATTATTATTAGGAAAAAGCAAATAGGAGTTATAAAAATGAGTAATGTACATTTGTCCGAATTTCTACAGCTTAGCGTATCGGAGAGAGCAAAACTGGCTCAGGTCATCTGGGATAGCATCGCGGAAACACCCGATTCAATCCCACTTACAGATAAAGAGCGCGAAGAACTCAACCGCAGGCTTTCAGCTTACTTAAAAGATACCAATACGGGCAAAACCTGGAAAGAGGTAAAAAACAAAATTCTCGATAAGTGATGGTACATACCATCACTATTCAGCCGAAAGCCGAGGAAGATCTGAAGAAAGCTTATCGCTGGTACGAAAAAAGGCTGTCAGGCCTGGGTTTTCAATTTATTGAACAAGTTGAGGTTATTTTCGATCAAATCTCCAAAAAGCCTAAGATTTACCCCGTTGTTTACCGGAATATTCGTCGAGGACTCCTTAAAAGATTTCCTTACGCCGTTTTCTACATAATTGAACCCAGGCAAATTGTTGTATTAGCTGTCCTGCACCAGGCTCGTGACCCCAACCGCTGGAAACAAAGGAAACAATAATTCAATCGCTTAAAAAATAATTAATAGCTAAAAACCGGCTCGGGATCTTTTTCTAGCGTCCTGAACCGATCTATTTTTAGAAAATCATTCGCGTAATTAGCGTGATTTGTTTTTTCTAATTTTGTTAGTGCCTGGGTGTATTGGTGGGTAAAAAAACAGCCCAATCGCCTAACCGACAAACAGACTAACACTAAAAATCTTCGTGTACTTAGCCTGCCCCGTGGAATAGATAAACATCATGACGGAATTTCTATTCCACGAAGGGCGCCTTCGCGGCTATATGAAATTTAGTAAAAATATAGGGTTTTTCTATAATTTGAATTATAATTATAGTATAATTATTTTTTTTATCTTGACATTTTGGTAATTATGCGTATAATTAAGAGGTAAATTCATACTCAAACAAAAAGGAGGTAAGTATGAAAAAGTTAAGTCTGTTAGTAGTTGCTAAATTGTTGTTGGTTAGTATGATTACCTATGGTCAGTCCTGGAAATCCGGAACCGGAAAATTATACGTTAATCCTACTTCTGCCAAAGTTGCTATTGGATTGACAAATCCGAAAAGCAAATTGCATGTAGAGTGTAAGGTATCTGGACCAATAGCTCCCGAAGAACGAGCTGCTATTTTTGGCTATAATACCTATAGTAATTCGCTTTATACCAATCCGATTGGAGTCTTTGGGCAAGTAAATGGAAAAAGCGGCAGAGCTATTTACGGTCATAGTGAAAATTCGAACGGATATGGTGGTTACTTCGTTGGGAAGGGTTATTTTTCAGGCAACTTAGGAATTGGCACAACCACTCCAGACTACAAATTAGAGGTCAACGGCACGATAAGAGCAAAAGAAATAAAGGTCGAAACAGGCTGGTCTGATTTTGTATTCGCGGATAACTATAAACTTATGCCTCTCGATAAACTTGAAAACCACATAAAAGCCAATAAAAGTCTCCCCGGAATCCCGACAGAAAAAGAAGTACTCGAAAATGGAATAGAACTCGGTGAAATGCAGGCGAAACTCTTAGAAAAGATCGAAGAATTGACATTGTATGTAATTGAATTGAAAAAAGAGAATGAAGAACTGAAAAATCGAATATCTGCGCTTGAGAAATAAAACTTCTTAAAGGAAGTTTTGATCTTTACATATTGGTATAATAATTAGTACAAGCAGGAGGTCTTAAAACCGGTTTAAAAAAACGGGAGGCAATTATGAACCGTATTAGTAAAGTACCAATGATTCTTTTCTTAATTTTAATTGGATGTGACGTCCACGCGATTCAACTTCCGGTAGGTTCCAACTTTGAGATTCTCTACGAACAGAATTTTGATAAGGAAATCAATGAGATTGCTTTCGATTCATATGAAAAGGACGGTAGCATTACGTATTATCCGAAGATTGTGGTTTTTAAAGAAAGAGACGATTTTACCGTAAAAAGAGAATATACAGATGAGAAACATGTTGTCAAAAGAGAAAAACAGGAAATTGTGGTCTTCTCACCAGAGGAAAATGAAATCACAAATATTAAAGGACCAACAATCACTTCTTTCCAAGGGGGGGAAATCTATATATCAGAGGGTGGAAGATACTTTGCGATACTGCAAACAACTATCTGGGATTATTTTTACTCCGATATGACCCAACTCTATTTTTCTCAAGATGAAATAGATAGTATACTTGAAAAAGGGGAGAAAGGTCGTATGGCAAGGGAAAAAAGGGAGAAAAGTAGAGATAAACTGAAAGAGTTCATTCGGGAAAAATATGAAGCGGAACATGGAAAATTGGAAGAAACTAACTTAAGTGTTTATAATGATAAAGGGGAAATGCTATGGCGTAAAGAGCCATGGGAAGATATACCTTACGATGCTAGTTACGCAATGAAAATTTCCCCTAAGGATGGGAGTCTTTTTTTTGGCTTACTCGGAATGGAAGCTTCCTGGATTTATGAGCCAAACGGCACCAAAAAGAAAGCCTTCCCTCCTGAATTACATGAATACATACCCCAAGATTTGGGTTTTGCACGAAATTGGGAATATATAGCAATTGGATTTCAAGAAGAACCCACACATTTTTATAAGGAACTCCCCGGAAGGAGCTCAAAGCCCGGAGTGGCATTCCTGGATTCCAACTGGAATCTTCTTTGGAAGAAGTCACTCGATAATTACTTGATTTCAGGGGTAGTTATTTCTCCTTACGGTTCTTATGTAGCTACTGAAACTTATACTATGAAAGGAACTGGAAAAAAAGGCGAGGAGAGTAAAATAGAGAGCAGAATGGCTGTAAATACGGGGCATCTCTTCAATAGAGAAGGTGAACTTATTATGAATCCTCCTCTGGGTGGAGGGTTAGGAAGGAACACTTTATCTCTCTTTTCGGAAAACGAAAAATACTTTGCTGCTCGTGATGATAAACATCTTTCCTTTATTGATATAGAAAAGAAAAAGGTTATCTATGAGAAAGAGTTTTCCTCTCGCATTTGGGCTATTTCAGTGTCGAATAAGGGCAGATGTGTTTTATTAGCAGGGCATAAGGTTCATGTGGTTGATGAGAATGGCCATGAAATATGGGATAGTGGAACAACATTAAATGAAATTTCCGTACATTCTATACATCTCTTAGGCTGGGATAATAACAATCCAATCATTGGAGTTATAGTTAGAGAAACTGGAGAAATAGAAATGGGTAAGATTTTAATCGATGGAGGGGACCAATGAGAAAATTCTTAAAAGTTCTTTTTACAATCATAATTCTCTTTTTCACTTCATTCAATATATATAGCTTTAAATGGCCATTTGGCAGAGCGATAGACTATGTCGATGAGGGTCCTCAAAAAATCACATCTACCTACGGAGAGTACAGAGAAGGAGGAGGTACGGTTGGCAGCTACTTTGAATACGAGCACTTCCATGATGGTGTGGACATCGTGCCTCTAAGCGGTGTTCCTTCTACGATCTATTCAGTGTCAAATACAACTGTCTGGAAAACTAACGAGGAATATCACTATATATTAACAACTTGGCAGGATTATCGCCACGTAGAGACCCCATTCGCGGTTGATGTAAATGATTTAGTAAACACTGATACTGTTTTATCAGAATGGGGTTATCAATTATCATGGGCACACCTCCATTTTAGTAACAGATTATATTCCGACACTACACCTTACTATTCCAATAATCCACTTGATCCGGATTTTATATATCCTAATCGTTTTGAAGAGTTATGCGAGGATTATAACGATCCTTCAATTATTGATATATTTATTACGTTAGATGGAGATGACGAGTATAAAGAATTAAATCCCAATAATATTCCTGAAAATACAGATGTGGATATTATAGTAAAAGCAGAGGAAAATACCACATATCCAGAAGGAATCGACCTTCACAATGGAGTATTCAAGATTAAGTATAATTTTGATTATGAATGGGAATATAGGGATAGTTTCCTTTTTGACAGTATGCCGTTACATTGGGATATATATTACGTGTACGATACTGCGCGTTCACACACAGATCCATTTGGAGAATATTACTATATAATCACAAATAAGATGGATGCTAACGGAAGCTATAACACAGGACCCGGTGGCAATTGGCACACCGTATTTATTGTTGTAGAAGATGAGCAGGGAAACGATATGGGTGATTTTTTAGAATTTTATGTTTCTTCCAGCGGAGTAGATGAAAAAAAGCCTGGTAAGTTTGCCCTTTCAGTAAATAATCTTAACGCTCCCTCTCTGACAACTGAAATTAACTATAGCTTACCCAAAAAGAGTAAAGTGGATCTTAATATTTATGACTCGATGGGAAGAGTCGTTAATACACTTGTAAATAAAGAGCAAAAAGCAGGCATATATACTGTTAAATGGAATGGGAAAAATAAGTTGAATAATACTCTTCCAAACGGAACTTACTTTTGTAATCTCAAAGCAGGCGACTTTAACGATAGCAAAAAAATTGTTAGGTTAAACCATTAAAAGGAGGATAAAATGGATTGGGCAGAAAGAAAATTCTTGCTTTTTCGAAGTTTAATCATAATGTTCATACCTTTACTTTTAACCTCGTATGAAGGACCCGACCTTCCGGCTGAATATATAATAATAACAAATAATACGTTAGAAGACGCTTTTGAACCTGTAGCTGAATATATAACCAGAAAAGGGGTTGTGGCAAAGGTTTACACAGTAAATGAAATTTTAAATAGCTACACCTGCGACCCTGTTTCAAACATCTACGATTCGGCAGGCGCAATACGAGGATTCCTTATGGATAAATATCACGATGGGGCTCAATGGGTATTACTGGGAGGGGACGAATCTATCGTACCTGTACGTTTCGGAACAGTTAATCCCAGCCGCTATATTTCGAGTCCACCATCTCCCGTGGTACTGGCACCTTCAGATTTGTATTACTCTGACTTAGACGGAAACTGGAATGTCGATGGCGATGAATATTACGGAGAACCACAAGATGATTCAATTGATATAGAGCCGGAGTTGTATGTAGGACGCATCCCATGTGAGAACGCGACAGACGTTGAGAACTGGTTTGAGAAATTAGTCAGTTATGAGAATCCAACACATACGAACTATCTTACCAAGTTTTTCTGGGCAGCTGCCGATCAAATGAGAATGTATCCGTACAATATCATTTCAAATTTACCACCTGGCACCGGTATTTCAAACGATACTTCGATGATAGAAAATAGTGACGGATCCTTACCAAAAGGAAGTGATGTCATAAACAAGATGAACGAACACTTTGGATTTTTCACTTTTTTCGGTCACGGTTCTCCCGATAACCTTACGGTTTCCGCCCCCGGTTATAATGAACGAAGCATGGAGAGAGATTTTCTTGTGAGCCGCGATTACTGCGATGTTCATTTGGTAAATCAAGGTGGGCGTTGCAGAGTTGAAGACGGAAATGGACTTGATTGCCTCACAAATAAGGATTACTACGGGCTAATGGCTATTTATTCCTGTTACCATGCAGCTTATGATTTTGAAAATTTTGACTATGACCCCTGGAATATATGTTATGGTCCTTCAATGATGGAAGCTTTTCTTCTTCAACCGGATAAAGGCGGACCCGCTTATATCGGTTTTACAAGAGGATCAGGTTTTACAAGTAATCAGAAACTTCATGACTTCTTTTTGGATAAACTCTTCATTAATGATGTTACAAATATAGGAGCTACTGTAGCATTGGCTAAAACCGAAATATATCCTTATCATACTATATATCACGGCTACAGTCTTTTCGGTTGTCCGTTAATGAGGATCTGGACCGCGACACCTTCGGAATTCAACAATGTTTCCGTTACCGATAACGGTACAAGTATTACTGTAAATACGGGTATAAGCGGCTGTGATATTTGCGTCTGTAGTGTGGATGGTGGAGCTACTTATTATATGGTAGCTCATAACACATCATACCATACCTTTACAACCGCTGAAAGACCGGTTTATATAACAATCACCAAGCCCAATTATATTCCGTACAAGACTTTAGTACCAGTAGACTTAGTCCTTCAAAATGTAACAGTTGAAATGAATGATACAAATGACTATATGGCGTTCAACTCAATAACGGCAGCAGGCAATAACACTTATTTCGTTATCAAAGGGAATGGGTCAAATGGTGGTAATGTTACAATGAAAACGGAAAATTATATCTCATTGTTCCCGGGTTTTGAAGCACAAAAAGGATGTATATTCCAGGCATCAACTAACCTTGATCTTTATTCAACAAGTTCAACCGACCAGGTACTATTTGATAAGCTTGACCCGCTCAATAAATTAAATCCGGATAAAACATCAGAGGATAACCTTTCTGAAGAAAA
>Ga0307422_1000505_pt1 | contig 21812 bp, 20 predicted proteins | sample SalMarWE160290MG_FD_202153 | JGI IMG/M metagenome (GOLD analysis project Ga0307422, IMG submission 202153) | Salt marsh sediment microbial communities from the Plum Island Ecosystem LTER, Massachusetts, United States - WE1602-90 | ecosystem: Environmental > Aquatic > Marine > Intertidal zone >...
AATTAATAGGTCAGGCGTATCTGCTTGACAAGAAGTATGATGAAGCTATCAAGTCGCTGAAAAAGGCGGTATCGGTTTCAGGTAAAAAGCCAACAGCTCTTTATAATCTGATGCTTGCGTATTATGAGGGGAAGGACTATGATTCGGCGATTAAGAACGGAAAAGACATATTAGCTATGGAAAAGGTAGAAGGACGAGTATTGACAAAAGTGTATAATCTCATGGGGCAAGTATACAAGGACAAAAAAGATTATAAAACAGCTATTGCGGTTATGAAAGAATCGATCGATAAGGGTGTAAATGATTGTTTTGCTTATTCTATAATAGCTTTCTCATATAATAAGTTAGGGGAAAGAAATGAGTCTAGCAGTTGGGCAAAGAAATGGGAGCAGTGTGAAAAAAATCAATAAAGAATAAATTAGATTCTTTAGAAATTTAGATTACAGGGAATGAGCAAGCTCATTCCCTGTTTTTTTATATTTGTTCCTTAAGTATGTTTCTATTTGTTTGTTTGATTTCTTTATCATTTGGAAGGTTTTTCTGCAAGCTTCGAGATTTTTTCCGGCAGGGTCATCGATTATATATTGTTTGTTTTTAGTTTTAAAGTTACGAAGGAATTCGATTTTACTTTTATTCCCGGAAGAAAGAAAAGTTATATATTTTTTATGCATCGGTTCCATAACGAAAATGAGGTCAGCCCATTCTATTATAGGTTTGGTAAGCAGAGTGGAAGTATGTTCGGCTGTTAAATTTTCTTCTGTTAATACTTCTCCTGCCAGTTTATATATCGGTGAACCGGTTATAGCGGATATGCCCGCTGAACGAACATTTACTTGTTTTAAATCTCCTATTAAATATTTAAGGTGTATTTCTGCCATTGGGCTTCTGCACATATTAGCTGCGCAAACAAAAAGTACGTTAAATTCTATATTTTCACTTAGTTTTGATTCCTTTTCTGTTGCTTTTTCGATTTCGAGAATGGGAATCGCTCCCTTTCGGTAAATTAATAACGAGTTATTCGATATATCGATAACAGTAGAAGGTTTGCCGGAGCCGGATTTGCCTTCCAATATTTTATCGACCGTTAAGTCGACATCTTGTAAATTTCTCGGTGTAGCCGCGCCTGAAACATTTGCGCTTGTTGCTATTAGAGCAGTTTCGCTTTTTCTTATAAATTCTCTTAGTTCCTTATGGGCGGGAATTCTTATTCCTACTTTACCCTCTTTCGAGAGAACTCCTTCCGGTAAATTGTTTTTGCCTTTAAATATAAGAGTTAATCCTCCGGGTAAAAAACTTTTTAGTTTTTCATAAATAGATGGTGTCTCTTTTACATATTTTTTGATGTCTTTTGTATCTGAAAGCACTATAGGAAAAGGTTTATCCTCGGGGCGTTTTTTTATCTTTCTTAATTTTGCAACGCAATCACGGGACAGGAAACAACCTATACCCGGAACCGTGTCCGTAGGAAATAGTAGTAGTTCTGGTTCTTGCTCTTCTTTTTTCATAGTTGAAAGGGTGCAGGCATAAAGGTAAGTAAAAATATTATAAGAGAAATTATACCTATAATTTTGTGTTTCCTTGAAGGCGTAGATATATTATCGAGTGGTGGAGGATGTTTGAATCCTATCACTAAAAAAAGAATTGCCCATACTATCCATCCTATCCATAATGGTATTAATAAAATAACAGCACCCAAAATGACATATCCTATTACCCTATTTTTATTTCCTATCAGGGCGTATAAAATATGTCCGCCGTCAAGTTGTCCGACCGGGAGAAGGTTTATTGCCGTTACAAAATAGCCTATCCACCCCGCGAAGGCTATAGGATTCAATAATACGTCTTTCCCTTCTGGTAAATCGAAGAAGAATATTTTTGTCAACAATTTAAATAGAATTGAATCTCCTAATATTATACCCTGATTTCCCGTAACAGGAATAGCCTCTGATAATGAAAGCCCGATTAATAACGCGAGTGTAGAGAAAATAAAGCCTACTATCGGTCCCGCTGCTCCTATTTCTATTAAAGCGTTTCTATTTCTTATCGGAGATTTCATCTTAATTACAGCTCCGAAAGTTCCTAATAGATGAGGAGCAGGTATAAAGTAGGGTAGGGTAGCGTCGACGTTGTTCTTTCTTGCCATAATGTAATGCCCGAGTTCATGGCTGCCGAGTATTATCATAATCGATAGAGAGAAAGGCAAACCCTTAAGTAAATTGGTTGCGGGCACAAAAGGGTTAATTCCCTGTTGGAATGCTCCTGCCGTTAGAGTTGTCAGAAAGGTTACAATTAGAAGTAAAACATTTACCCATTTTTTTGATTCTTGTCTTTTCGGTTTTGGTCTGAAGGCAACAGCTATTCCTTCTTCTTTCTTTTTAAAGCCCACATCGAGATTTAGAGAATCCGCATTTTTTGTAATATATTCCAGTGCTTCTTTCTCCGAAATCTTTAAACTTCCTTCCCAGACAAGGTAGAAGTGTTCCATTTTGGAAGTTTCTATATCCATAACTTCCTTTAAGAAGTTTTCTATCTCGAGATGGAGGGTTTCCATTACATCCTTTCCGGAGCCTGTACTCCCAGTAGTTTCAAACCCTTTCTTATTACATTTCGCACAGCGTACGAAAGGAATAATCTTGGTTCGATTAAATCTTTATTTCCGTCTAAAACTCTTATATTTTGATAAAAATTATGAAAAAGTTTGGATATATCAAGAAGATAATGAGTGATAAGATGAGATTCCTTGATCCTCGCCGCGTCTTCTAAGGCTTCGGTGAATTCGGGTATCTTTTTGATCAAATTCCATTCTTCTTTTTGATTAAGTTTGGAGATTTTTTCTTTGGAATTTATAGAATAACCTTTTTCTTCTGCCATTTCGAGCAGGGAAGAAATCCGGGCATGACCGTACTGTACATAGTAAACAGGATTTCTTTCGGATTCTTCTTTCGCGAGCTCGAGATCAAAATCCATGGGGACAGAGGATTTCCGGAGTAGATAGAAGAATCTCGCGGCATCGACGCCGACATCGTCTATTAATTCATCGATAGTTATGAATGTCCCCTGCCTTTTTGACATTTTCATGGTTTCCTTACCTCTTTTGAGTGTTACCCATTGAATAATCTTTATTTCGAGGTTGTTTTCAGGGTATCCGAGAAGACTCAAACTTTTTTTTAGTTCGGGTACGTGGTCCTGGTGGTCTGGGCCAAGAAGGTCGATTAATTGGTCATAACCGCGATCGAACTTAAAGCGATGATAGGCGATATCCGGTACTATATAAGTCCAGCTTCCGTCAGATCGCTTGTAAACTCTTTCTCTGTTACCGGGTGTAAACCAGAGAGCTCCATCTTTTTCCGTGAAAGGATTGGGCTTTACTTTTTTTAAATCGGAAATTACCGAGTCTACTCCTCCGTCTTCGATAATCTTCGATTCACTGACCCATCTGTCAAAATCGATGCGCAACCTTTTAAGTGTTTTGTTGATCGATTTAAGTATATATTCACCGGCGAATTCGCCGTAATTTTCAATATTTTTATCCATGACCTCTTTCGCGATTTCTTCGATATATTGGCCCTGGTAAGTATTGGGAGGATATTTTACATCTTTCCCTTTCAGTTCTTCTATTTTCAGTCGGACCGATTTGCCAAGGCAATCTATCTGGTTTCCGCTGTCGTTTATATAGTATTCTCTGTCGACATCAAAACCCTGAGATTCTAGTATTCGAGCTAAAGAATCGCCGAGAGAGGCGCCTCTCGCGTGAGCAACGGTTAAGGGGCCGGTTGGATTGGCTGATACAAATTCTATCAGGATTTTTGTCCCCTTTCCTTTTGTGCTGTTGCCGTAAGAAGGATCTGTTGCTTTGACTAATTCTTCCAACCATGATTGTTTTTTTATTTTAATGTTTACGAAGCCCTTAATTGGGGAGGTGGATTCTATTATTTCTGAATCTATTTTTTCTGATAATTCTTTTGCGATTTCATTAGGGTTTCTTTTTATTTTTTCAGCCAGTAGAAAAGGAGCGTTTATACTGTAATCACCCATTCTGTCTTCGGGTGGATGCTGGATATCGAAATCGACTTCTTCATTATAAAGTTCTCTAATTTTTTCAGTTACGATTTCTTTAATTTTAGTCCTCATCTTCATATTCCTTTCTTTTTACATCTCCCCATAGGCGTTCGAGGTTAAAGTACTCTCTTTGTTCCGCTTGGAAGACGTGTATTACAAAATCAACATAATCCATTAAAATCCATTTGCCTGTTTCGTATCCTTCTATGCTGTGAACGTATATTTTTTTCTTTTTTAATTCTTCCGATATTGCGTCAACTACAGCTCTCGATTGAATATCTGAGTAAGAAGTGCAGATTATAAATGCGTCAGTTAAATCCGTTACCTCTCCTACATTTAGTTTGACGAGATTACGGCATTTTTTTTCTTTTATTTTTTCGACAACTATGTTCATCAGTTTATTATTCTTTATCAACCAACCTCCTGTCTGATAATATTTGTTTAGGTAAAACTTTGTCATAATCTTTTCCGAGTAGTACAAGAGTGTGCACACAAAGATTGGAGTCTATAACCGCCGAAGTTAAATCGACTTGCAACGCCTCGGCTACCATCTTCGCCCATTTTTTTTCAGGCGAGAGACGGTCTATTACTGCTGTTCGTATTTGTTCTTCTGCCGCGTTGTCATAGTTGATAACATCGAACCCTTTAGTTCTTAGATAATCGGTTGTTATTCTTGCGAGATTTTGAATGCCGCACCCGTTAAGTACCTCGACTTTTATGTTGTTGTACTGTGTTGGGCTGGTGATTTTGTAACTCAAGGAAATGATATATATACCTACAGTAAATATTAAACTTAAGGTTAAAAAAGGAAATCTTTGTTTTTTTGCGGTTCTTTTTTTCTTAGCCACTCTTTATAGTTGTTCCCGAAGGTATTTTGTTATCTTTAAGATAAGAGAATGGCTCAAGAACGCAATCTGAACCTATAATTGTATTTCCTAAAAGGACTGTATTAGGATATATTATTGTATCCTGACCCACTTTTACGTTAGGTTCTATGTATACCGTATTCGGCAACAGTATGGTAACCCCTTCTTGCTGGAGAGCCTCTATCTTTCTATCTATTAATATCCTGGTTGCTTCCGAAAGATTTTTTCTGGTATTTATTCCCTTTAATTCCAGAGGATCTTTTGTTTTAAATCCCCCGACTTTACCTCCGTTTTCTCTAATTATGGCAACTACGTCGGTTAAATAGTATTCCCCCTGAGCATTATCAGTGGTTACCTTCGTAAGGGCGTTACGTAAATGCTGCATAGAAAAAACATAAATACCGCCATTCACTTCTTCTATCTTCTTTTGCTGCTTATTTGCGTCTCTTTCTTCTACAATTTTAGTTATTTCATTGTTTTCTCTTATTATTCGACCATAGCCTTTTGGACTATGCGGACAAAAAGTCATTATAGTAACGTCATAACCGCTTTTTTGATGATAATCCAATAATTTTTCTAAAGATTTTTTTCTTAAAAGAGGTATATCTCCTGAAAGAATAACGACTGTGCCTTTCTTGTCTTTAATTTTCTTAAGAGCTACGGCAACTGCCGCTCCCGTTCCTGTTGGTTCTTCCTGCAGAGCGTATTGCACTCCGGAAAATATATTTTTAAATTCTTCGCCCTTTTTGCCGTAAACGAGCGTTATAGATTCCCCGGAAATACTTTTAGCCTGGTCGATGACCCATTCTATTATGGTTTTACCCATAAGATTATGGAGGACTTTGACTTTCTTTGATTTCATTCTTTTTCCGATCCCGGCAGCAAGAATTATTGTATGTAAAGACATTATTTTTTCTCTTTTAATTTTAATTTTGGGATAGCGAGCCCAACTGCCTCTTCTATTTTGTTGACGAAATGGAATTTGAGTCCCTTCCTATATTCATCCGGAATATCGGTGAGGTCTTTTTCGTTGTCTTCAGGGAGTATGATATTCTTTATCCCTGCCATTTTAGCAGCCAGAACTTTTTCTTTTACCCCACCTATGGGAAGAACTTTTCCTCTGAGTGTTATTTCCCCGGTCATTGCGTAGTCAGGCGATACAGGTTTTTCTGTGAGTATAGAGATAAGAGCTACCGATAATGTGATGCCGGCGGAGGGCCCGTCTTTCGGTATTGCTCCTTCGGGGATATGTATGTGGATATCTTTCTTTTCAAATCTATCCGAGTCTATATTGAATGTAGTAGTATTGGATTTAATGTGAGAAAGAGCTGCCTTAGCTGATTCCTGAAGAACTTCTCCGAGGTTTCCCGTTAATATAAGATTTTCTTTGCCCGGCATAATTGTTGCTTCTACAAAATGTATCATTCCTCCCGCTGGAGTCCAGGCGAGGCCTGTAGCTACTCCAACAGATGCTTTTTCTTCTTTAAGTTTACCGCGGAACTTAATAGGTCCGAGATAATCTTCCAGTGTTTTTTCATTGATTTTAAATTTCTTCCCTTCTTCCTTGGCTACTTTTTTCGCAATCTTTCTGCAAACCTTACCTATTTCTCTTTCCAGATTTCTGACTCCTGCTTCTCTTGTATAATTATTTATTATTTTATTTATAGCTCTGTTGGTAAAGGTTATTTGTTTTTTGGTCAAACCGTTTTCTTTAATTCTTCTCGGAACAAGATACTTGTTAGCGATTTTAAATTTATCCGGAGCTATGTAACCCGGCATTCGTATTATTTCCATTCTATCTAAAAGCGGAGGAGGAATGGTATCCGAGATGTTTGCTGTTGTTATAAACATAATAGAAGAAAGATCGAAAGCAACTTCTAAGTAGTTGTCTCTGAAAGTATCGTTTTGTTCGGGATCGAGAACTTCAAGAAGAGCCGAAGCGGGATCTCCTCTGAAATCCTTTCCTATTTTATCTACCTCATCCAGCATAAAAATCGGATTTTTGGTCTTTAGTCTCTTTAACTGTTGTATTATACGTCCGGGAAGAGCGCCTATATATGTTCTTCTATGTCCTCTGATTTCAGCTTCGTCATGAACTCCTCCAAGGGATAATCTTGTGAATTTTCTTCCGAGCGCTCTTGCTATCGATTGTCCTATAGAAGTTTTTCCTACTCCCGGCGGACCAACGAGGCATATTATAGGACCTTTTGCGTCGTTTTTTAATTTCCTGACCGAAAGAAATTCTATGATTCTTTCTTTTACATCTTGAAGATCATGGTGGTCTTCGTTTAATATTCTTTCCGCCTTTCTGATATCCAGGTTGTCTTCGGTTTTTGTTTGCCAGGGCAGATCACATAACCAGTCAAGGTAATTTCTGATAACATTATATTCGGGGGAATGAGGAGGAATCATTTCCAGACGTTCAATTTCGCTCGTGGCGGTTTCTTCCGCTTCCTTACTCATCTGTGCTTTTTCTATTCGTTCCTTATACTCTTTAATTTGGATGGCTATAGCGTCCTCTTCTCCCAATTCTTTTTTTATTTCTTTTAATTGTTCCCTGAGAATTGCTTTTCTTTGTATATCGGTTAGTTCTTTTTGTACCTTACCCGATATTTCACCCTGTACTTTTGCCCTGGCTAAATCGTCCGAAAGTAAATTTGTTAGTTTCTCGTAACGCTCTTGCACGTCTTTTATCTGCAAGAGTTCCTGTCTTGCCTTTAAATCTATTTTCAAGTTTCCGCTTATGAAATCGGCAAGATTTGAAGGGTTATCAATATTAAGAGCGACAGTTGTAATTTCATCGGGTAGATAGGGAGAGTAGTCGACAAATTCTTTGAATATGTTTAGGAGTTTATTTTTAAAAGGTTCTATTTTTTCATCGTTTATTGTCTCATCTTCGACTTTTTCTATTCGGGCTGAGATATAAGGCTCTTCTTGAATTATTTCTTTAATTTTTATTCTCTTTAATCCCTGAGCAAGAACTCTTATGCTCCCATCGGGTACTTTTATCATTCTTATTATAGAACCCATTGTTCCGTAGACTTCAATATCATCCGCTTTAGGATTTTCCGGAACCTTGCTCAAAAATACGCCTATAAGTTTATCTTTATTAAGAGCGTCTTCTATTAGTTTTATATGATGTTCTTTTTCGACCGCGATAGGTAAAACCATCGCGGGGAATAAAACTATTTTTTTAAGGGGTAATATTGGTAATACCGGAGGGACTTCCTGGTCTATATCTTCGATAGTAGTTTTTTCTGTTTCTTTCATTCTCTCTCCTTATATTCTATATCTATTATTTTCTCTTCTTCTTCTTCGAGCTTTGGTAAATTTATACGAATAAACCCATCTTCTTTTTCAACCACAGCTTTTTCGACATCTGTGAAATAAGGGAGGCTGATTCTCCTTTCAAAAGGCCCAAAGGCAATCTCCATAGAATAAAAGTTTCTCTGTTCTTTCGAGAAAGGATCTTCTCTTTTTCCGGAGATAGTAAGTATATTCCTTTCTATAGTTATTTTTATGTTTTCAGGCTTTACGCCGGCCGCCTCTATAAGTACTATAAGCGAATTTCCTTTTCCAAATATATTTATCAAGGGCTTCCATCCGCCTTCATAGGGTATTCCTTTTGTGGAGTTCATGAAATCGCTGAGTAGCATTTCCATGTCTCTTTCAAATCTTTTTATTTCATCAAAAATATCACTCATCCTTCCCCCTCAAAGTGATTTTTTCTCCTATTTGCGAATTTAAGAAAGAAGCGGCATTTCCTTTATTTAAAGATATCTCCAGGGACCCGAATCCGTCGTTTATCAGCGCAATCGGTTTAGTCTCGCTGCCTTCAGAGTATCTTTTTGCTAAGTTTAATTTCACTCCTTTTATTTCGATTTCGATATCCCCTTCCGGAATTTGATTCTTCTTTATATTGGAAATTAAATTGCCGAATTTGTCTATATATATTATTTCCCCTATTGTTTTATTACTTCTAAAGATTGGTGACGGGGTTTTAATCTTTATAGGGTCAGTTATCCTATTTCCCAGCTTTTCCTTTTTCTCTCCACAGGCAAGCTTGGCTGCAACTGCGGCAAACAGATCTCTTCCGTCGAATGTGTTTGACTGTTCGCCCGGTCCCTTTTTTATTTCATAGACTTCAGAGAGTACAGGAGAAAGGACGCCGTTGTCCGGACCCACAAAAAAGTATCCGTTTTTAGTAGAGAAGATAGATCTCCTTTTGCTTCCTACTGTGGGGTCTACAATCACAAGATGAGTACTGCCGGCAGGAAAGTGGTGGTAAGTTTCATTCAAAATAAAAGAAGCGGACTCAATATCTCCGAGACGTAGCTGATTTGTGATATCGATACAGCTAATATCTGGATTAATTTTTAGTATTACCCCTTTTACCATTGCCACATAAGGGTCTTTTATTCCGAAATCGGTAATGAATGTAACTATTGGCATAACTGAAATATATAATATAAAAAGCAATACGCAAGGGTGTGTAATACGCCCAAAAGTTTACACGCAGAACCTGTAGATATTGTTTTTCTTTTTTGCTAATTAACGGATAAGTTACTTAGTTGGTTCAAAAAATCTATTCGGGTGACCATCAGACCGCATACGACTCTCCACGAGTAGATTAAAACCCCGTTTTTCAAATATAGCAAAATAGTAAAGTATAAGTTACTTTTTACGTATAATATTTTTTACACAACAAAATGGGTCGAGCAGATTTTTTCTCGGTGTTTCTTCGGATCAAATGCAGGTTTAAATTATAAAATCCTTATTTTGCAAGGATTTTAAACCTTTTAGGGTTTTTCGTTTTAGGGGGAGGCCTATTATCCAAAAGTCTAAATATCCCATTCTTCTTGAATTTTTTTCCTAATACCGACAGCTAATTTATGGCCAAAACGTAAATAAAATTTTACAATAACAACGAAAAGTAACACCCTTAAGAATTTAAGATGCTATAAATCAATAACTTATAATTTTGGAACAGCTCTTGTACTATGTAAAGGTGAGGTGACAAATTATGAATCTTATTTTAATTTTAATGTTAACAGGAGTAAAAGCAAGCGGAACGGCGACTTTGAGTTTTGTGTTTCCTAATCCCGAAGAAAAAGAAGTCGTTTATATAGAAGAAAAGGTGAGCCAACCTGTGATAAGCGTCGATAGGGTTTATGAGAATAATGGTAATCTTGTAATAAATTTGGTTTCTCTTGAAAGAATTGAGTTCGATTTTGATGTTCTCTATGATGATGGTTCTATGGAAAGTTATAGTGGTGCTTGGGTCGATGGTTCCGGGGAATTGGAAGTCCCAATTGTTCTCAGTGGTTCAAGGAGAAAGATAAGGTGGGTAAATATTTTATGGGAAGATGATGGTTTAGTAGTTTGTAACGCGTCGAATGATAATTTACCCGATTTATCCTGTGCTGCCGTGGGTCAATTTGAAAAAAATTAGACCCACCTTATCTTAACTCCTTATTGTTTTCGTAGTTTTTTTAAGATTGTTTATCTTTAGTTTTTGATGGTTTTGTAAATCTTAATCCCTTAAAAACATTGATCGAAATAGTTATTGCGAGTTTCAAGCGAATAATATCTGCTTTCACTTACAGGTATTGTTTGAATGTTAATGGCATTTTTAATTGAAAAAATCACGAAAATGCAAAGTTTATCAAAGTAAAGTTTTTTGGAGGAAGACTGATTTGGTTTATGTTTTTTTAATTTTTTTCTGCGGGTATCGTAAAGTGTCTTCTCCAAACTTTCTGGGTTTTGTTCCGGTTTTTCTATATTTAAAAATCTATTAGAATGAAGTTATTATCCTATTGACAAAACAAATATTCTTTTTATATTTATATATCGAGTATAATAGAGCTTTAGTTTTAATGAGGGGATTGCAATGAATAATGATTTAAAAAGGATAAAGGAAAGGATGGAGAGAGATCCAAACTCGCTTTTGTTTGCACAATATGCGGATCTTTTGAGGCGAGAGGACAAAATAGATGAGGCTATAGAAGTCGCAGAGGAAGGGGTTGGTAAACATCCGGAGTACGCTACCGGTTTTTTGGTTCTCGGAAGATGCTATAACAAAAAAGGCGAAATCCATAAAGCGATAGATAATTTAGAGAGAGCAACAGACCTTGATAAACAGAGTATAATCGCGTTGCAGGAATTGAGTAAGCTCTATGTTAAATCGGGAGATAAGGAAAATGCGAAAAAGACTCTCAGGAAACAACTTGAATTGGATCCTTTAGATAGAGAAGCAAAAAAATTATTGAGAGAGATAGAAGAGGATAAGGCTGAAGATAATGTCGGAAGCCTTTCTTCTTTTTTTGAGGAAGAGTTGAGTGGAGAGGAAGAAGTCTCCGAAGAGGAACCCTTAGAAGTGGAATCTGCCGAAGAAAAAGTTATTTCCGAGGAGGGAAAGGGAGAGGGAGATATTTCGGAAGTGGAAGAGGTGGAATCGGAAGAATCTTTAGGGGAAGTGAATATAGAAAGTATATCCAGTGAGGAATTTGAAGAAGAGGGCCCCAAAAAGGAAGCTGTCGAAGAAATCGAAGATATAGATTTGGGAGATGAGGGGGTAGAAAGTGGTTCGGAGATTGAAGAAGAGGAATTTTTTGGGATTGGAGAAGCGGAAGAGGGAGAGAAAGAGGGAGTGGCTGTGGATGAGGAATGGGGCGAAGAAGAAGACGATGAGGATTTTATCGGGGGTGAAGGTTGGGGAGGAGAAAATATAGATTTTGAAAAAGAAAAGGAAATTCCGGATGAGGATGAAACTTCAGAGGAAGAAGAAGTGGAAGAGGTGATTTCGGAAGATGTTGAGATTGAATCGAAAAACGAAGAAGAAGTTTCGGAAGAAGAACCGGAAGTAGTTGTTGATGAAATTGAAGAAGCTTTAGAAGCTGAAGAAGAAATTGTATTAGATGAAGAATGGGAATCCGAAGAGGAAGAGGAAGAGGAAGAGGAAGAGGAAGAGGAAGAGAAGGAGAAAGAGATAGAAGAAGAGGGAGAGATGGAAGAAGAGATAGATGAAAATGAAGAGATGGAAGAAGATGAAGAGATAGAAAAAGAGGTGGAAGAGGAAGGATGGGGGCTTGAAGAAGAGGAAATATCAACAAAATCAGATGTGGAAGGGGAAAAAGAGGAAATAGAAGGGGTGGAAGAAGTTGTTGAGGAAGAAACTAAAAAAGAAGAAATGGAAATTGGTGATATTTTCGGAAAGCCTGTATCTGAAGTGGGATGGGGAGAGGAAGATGAAGATAAAGGTGAAGAGGACTTTCCTGGAGTCGGTTCGGAGCCTGAGTTAAAAACAGTAGAAGTCAAGGAAATTTTTGATTTTGAAGAAGAAAGTAAAGAAGATAAAAGTATCGAAGAAGTCGAGTTTTCAGAAGAAGCTGTTGGGTTAGAACAGGAGGGAACTCTGGACATATCAGTTGAGTCGGAAAAAGAACCAGAGGAAGAAGAATTGGAATTGGGGGAATTAGAGGAAGAGGAGGAGATGAAAGAGGAAGAAGAGTTGGAATTAGAGGAAGAACCGGTGGAAGATATTTCGGAAGAAGAGGTTGTCGAAGAAAAAGCGGAAGATCTTAAGGAACTCGGAGAAATTTATGAAAAGCATGGCTTTAAAGATAAAGCCCTGAAAGTATATGAGAAGCTTTATAAAATCGAAAAAAGTGATGAGATAAAGAAAAAAATAGAAAAGGTTAAATCTTCAGGAAAAGGAAATCTTTTGGATTTAGAGGATGATGAATCCGAGGGAAAAGTTGGAGAGAGTCTCTTTTCTGAATTAGATAAGAAAGCACCTATACAGATGGATGAGGAAAAGCAACCTTCAGAAAGTGAAGAGAAGAGTGAAGGGGAGGAAGAAGAGGAAGTTGATGATAGCTTCCGCGAGTGGATTGACGGCTTAGGTGGGGCATCAAGTGGATGACAGAATAACAAAGATACAAGAGCAATTTAAAGAAAAAAACATTGACTGTTTTCTTGTAACTTCTAAAGAAAACATTTTTTATTTAGCAGGTTTTACCGGTGATTCAAGTGTTCTTTTTGTAGCTCCAAGAAAAGCTTTATTGATTACTGATCACAGATTCCAGGGAGAATTAGTTGATAATATTAAGGACGTAGACGTTTGTGTTACTAAAAAGGGTTATATAAAAGAGCTTGCAACCCATCGTATAGCTAAAAGGAAAAGTAGAATTGGATTTGAAGGTAACGGTATAAGTTATAGTCTTTATTGGGAATTAAGAAAAAAATTAGATTGGTTAAAATTTAAAAGTTTCGATTCTTTTGTAGAAGATTTAAGGATTATGAAAACAAAAGAAGAAATTAAAAAAATAAGAGTTGCTTGTAGTATATTGGATGAGGCTTTTGAAGCTACTATTCCTTATATAAAAGAAGGAATTAGCGAAACGGATATTTCAATAGAGCTCGAGTACAGAATGAAAAAAGCCGGTGGGGAGAAGCCCGCGTTTGAAACGATAATTGCGTCCGGATATCGTTCTTCGATACCTCATGGGGTGGCATCGAGCAAGAAAATTAAGAAGGGGGAGTTTATTACAATAGATTTTGGGACAACTTACCAGGGTTATAACTCTGATATGACCAGAACGGCATTTTTGGGTAAACCTACAAACAAAGATAAAAAGATTTATGAAACAGTATATGGTGCTCAGAAGCTTGCTTGCGAATCAGTAAAAGATAATATGAAGACCAGGGATCTGGATAAAATAGCGAGAGATTTTATTTCTGACAGCGGATTTGGGGAATATTTCTCTCATTCCTTGGGTCATGGTGTGGGATTGAGGGTGCACGAGAAGCCAACTATTTCTAATAAAGATAAATGTTATTTAAAGAAGGGTATGGTTTTCACAATAGAACCAGGTATATACATTCCTGGATATCAGGGAGTCAGGATTGAAGATACGATTGCGTTGGAAAATTGTAAACCGGAGTTATTGACAAATTCTGAAAGGGAGTTAATTGTTTTATAAATGGCTACTATAACCGATATAAATAAAGGAAAGATTTTGAAATATGAGAATTCTATGTATGAAGTAATAGAATTTCTTCATGTTAAACCCGGGAAAGGTCAGGTTTTTGTAAGAACGAAAATGAAAGACTTGGAAAGCGGAGCAACGATTAGTAAAAATTTTAAAAAGGGAGATACTTTTGAGGTAATTTCTCTCGAAGAAAAGAACGTGCAATTTTTATACAAAGATAAGGGTAAATTCTATTTTATGGATCTTGAAACTTACGAGCAGTATCCAATTGGGGAAGAGGTTTTGGGAGATGCCAGATTTTATCTTAAAGAAAATATGAAATGTAGTGTAAAAATTTCGGAAGGTAAAATGCTTGGAATAAATATCCCTAATTTTGTTACTCTGAAAGTAACTTCTACTGACCCGGGAGTCAAAGGTAATACAGCTCAGGGTGGCTCGAAACCAGCTGTTCTTGAGACCGGTCTTAAAGTTAAAGTTCCCTTATTCCTTAAAGAGGAAGAAGAAATTGTGATAGATACAAGAACCGGTGAATATATAGAAAGAAAATAGTAAGGAGGAGGTATGGAAAAGGTTAATGGAAGTATCGGATATGAGAAGCAATTAAGGTCTGGTGAGACTTTATTTAAAGAAGGCGACGCGGGGGAGGAAATGTATCTTATAAGATCCGGTAGAATTAAGATTGTGAAAGATCTGGAAGGGACAACTAAGACTCTTGCTGTTATAGGGGAAGGCGAATTTTTTGGAGAGATGGCTCTTCTGGATAAGAGTCCGCGTTCCGCGGCTGCAATCGCTGAGAGTGATGCGAAACTTATTATAGTAGACAGAGATGCTTTCTTAAGTTCTGTAAATAAAAATCCTTTTATAAAATATATTATAGAAACTCTAACAACTCGCCTGCGAAAAACAAATAATATGTTAAAATACTTCGCTGTGCCAAATGAGAAGATTCGCTTCCTTTTATTTGTTAAAGACCGATTAAGTAAGAACGAAGAAGGGGATATGGATACGAGATTGGATGCCGGGGGGAAAGAAATTGCCCAGGTTACCGGGGTACCTATAGATAAGATAAAAGAATATTTGAAAGAAATAAAAGATTACAATATCGCGAGTCTCGAGACGACTGTAATTATAAAATCTCCTGAGAAGTTCCAAAAATACGAAGAGTATATTACACTGCAGGAAGAATTTAAGGGAAGATAACGGATAAACCTTCGGTTTATCCGTTAGGAAGTTAGGAAGATAATTAGTTATTAGTGAATTGGTTGATTGGTAATCCCCAATCTCAACCCCAAAATCTCAATTTTCAATTATTTACTGTTTTTAGTACTATCAACGACCGGTTTGAAACTGAAAGTCAGTGGGTTGTTATTATTATGAATATCATAATGTAAAATAAAATCGCTTTTTTCTGATGTGAATGGGGCGTTACGATTGCGTTTGTCATGTATTGCGAAACCTCGGAATTTAAGTCTTACGAGCAATTTGTCCTCTTTATGTAAGAAATAAGGCCCTGAAAATCCATCTTCTTTTATCTTATGTTTGCTGGCAGATAAGGAATCTTTTTGGAAAGACTCAATTGTGGTCTGAACCGGAAAATGTGTAGTATCGACAAAATGTGGCGATTTGATATATGAGGAAGTAGGATATATTATAATACTGTCTAAAGGTGTTGTTATTTGTAAATGAACATATATTTCCAACGCAAAATCATCTGCGGCTAATTTAATATCTAATGGATAACTTCTATATACATATTCATAATGATTAATATCTTTATGATAAGGGTCAGATATTTTATATTTCCACCCCGGATCGACAACTGTACAGGAAACCACAAAAAAAATTAATAAAATGGAAGACATAAATAGTGAGGTAAGGTATTGTTTTTTATATTTTATCATATTTAGCCCTTTTTTTACTAACTTCTAACTTCAAACTACTAACTTCTATTTTCCCAATTCAATCGTGTCGAAATCGGTATAAGGGACCAGGACTTCGGGGATTTTTATTTCTCCTTCTTTAGTCTGGCAATTTTCCAGAAGAGATACCATAAGTCTTGGAGTTGCTACTCCTGAACCGTTTAGAGTATGAACGGGTACGGTTTTCCCTTCTGTTCTTACCCTTATGTTCGCTCTTTTTGCCTGGAAGTCTTCAAAGTTACTTACCGAAGAAACTTCGAGCCACTTATCTACGCCCGGAGCGTATATTTCAATGTCATATGTTTTTGCCGAGGCAAAAGAAAGGTCATCGTAGGGTAATAAGATAACTCTGTAAGGTAAGTCTAAAAGTTTTATAACCTTGAGAGCTTCATCGAGCAGCCTTTCGAGGGCGTCGTACGACTCCCCTGGCATAACAAAATTAACGAGTTCTACTTTATTGAATTGATGTAAACGTAGCAGACCTTTTGTTTCTTTTCCGTAGGAACCGGCTTCTCTCCTGAAGCAAGCAGTATAACCACAGTATTTGATCGGTAAATCATCGGGAGTTAAAACTTTTTCCGATAGTATATTTGTAAGAGGAACTTCGGCTGTAGGATTTAAGAATAATTCATCCTTATCCGTTATATACATATCGTCTCTCATCTTGGGAAGCTGACCGGTATTAAACATAGATTGTTCCGTGGCAAGAAAAGGTGGAAATACTTCCGTATATTGATGGCGTTTCGTGTGAAGGTCGAGCATGAAATTTATGAGAGCTCTCTCCAATTTTGCCCCTTTGCTTTTGTATAAACTAAAATTACTTCCCGCGATAGTCGCAGCAGCGGTAAAATCGAGAATATCGAGAGATTCTCCTAATTGAATATGTGTTAAAGGCTTGAAGGATAACTTTTTTACACCGGTTGGTTTTGTTATTGTTACCGGTTTTTCTTTGACCGAGTTATCGATAAGGTTTGGAATCCAGGAAATAAAATCGTCCATCGATTTTTGAATATTCTTTAATTCTTTTTCCTCAACGATGATTTTTTCTTTAAGAAACTCTAATTCGGATATCAATTCGGAGGCATCAAGCTTATTCTTTTTTAATTTACCTACTTTTTTACTCTTTTCATTCCTTTCCCTTCGCAGTTCATCTACAGAAGATTTTAAAATTTTTCTTTTATCGTTTAATTCTATAAAAAGTTCAAAATCTATATCGACGCCTTTGTTTCTTGTATTTTTCTTTAGTTTCTCTAAATTCTCTTCAATAAATTTGATATTATACATCTAAATACCTCAATTGTCTTAAAACTCTATTTCGTATTACATCCACCTTTTTTGATCCCTCTAAAACTTTTCCTTTTTCCATGATCTTTTTTGTAAGTAGTTTCATCGCATTTCCGCAATCGCAGTTCTTTTTGGAATCTCTAAAAGAAGCTATTTTCCTATTGCCGCAGCGTTCACATTCTAATACTTGTTTTTCACCCGCGACTTTTCCTTTTTTGGATACTAATTTACCTTCTATTTCCACAATATCAAGGCTAAAGTTAATCGTGGGTGCGTTTGAAAGACTTGTTCCTATTCCGTATCCGTCAGCGTAAGGATTAAGCTCCTTTAGACTGCATTCATCCAAACCTCCTGAGACGAATATGCCTACATCGTTAAAATCTCTGTTGTTTAGCTCTTCTCTTATTTCTCTCAAGATTGATGGTAGGTTACCTCTCCTTGAAGATGGTGTATCTACCCTTATCGAATCCAATTTGCCTTGTAACTTTTCGGCAAGTCTTACTGCCTCTATTTTCTCATCGCCGAATGTGTCTACGAGGATTGTTCTGGGTATTCCCTTGGCAACAGTTTTGTCGTAGGCAAGCGCGGCTCCTGCGGTATCTCCGATTATAAGTATTACCGCGTGTGGAATTGTTCCCTGTGGTTTTAAATTTAGTTTTTTAGCTGACAAAATAGCAGAGACACCGTCGGCTCCTCCCAGATAAGCGTACCTGTCTATAACCGGAGTTATGGAGGGATGCATTCTTCTCGCCCCGAATGATAAAACGGTTCTTGAGCCTGCTGCAATTTTGCATCTAGCTGCTTTTGTAGATATGCCGGAAGCCTGGCAAATATAGCCCAGCAGGGGTGTTTCAAATTTTGCGAAATCCAGGTACTTGCCTTTTATCGTGAGAACCGGTTCTTTTTCGAGAAATACGCTGCCTTCCGGTAAGCTTTCGATATCTATTTTTTTATTCTTAAATAATTCTATTGCTTCACTAAGCCCTGCGAATATCGCCCATTTGTAATTATCGGGTAATTTTTTTGCCCACACTTCCGCAATTACTTCGGGGTTTTTCTTTTCCTTTTTCAATATTTCTTCGGCTCTCTGAAAATAAATATCAGTAGTTTTTCCGTCGAGTATTTCTTTATGATTCGCGTGAATTTGCATAGATATTATTTCGACTCCTTCTTTGGAAAACTATTAAAAAAATTTTTTATGTCAAGGAATTTTATCACTTCTTTTTTTTGCCTGTTCTATAATCTCTATTAATGAGGTGATTTTTGGCTTTGAAGAATTGAATATATAGGAAATTTCCTCTTTTGTGTAATTTTCTTTCAAGAATTCTTTAACTGGTATTTTCTCAAACCAGCAGTCTAATATTTTACGACAGGGTAATCCATTATTTTCCCGGTGACAGTAATGGAAAGTAAGCCAGTGACCTAATTTGCGGCAGTAAATTTTCTCGTTATCGTATCTATCCATGAATATTTTAAAGTTTTAAGAAAGCCGTAAGGATTTCCTTACGGCTTTCTTAAAAAAATTACCATTTACCTGTTTTTTCTTTTTTTGGTTTAGGTAATCCTTCTATACTTTTTAGAGATTTTTTCATTTCTTCTTCGGGGAGAGGATAGTCCTCTAAATTGCCGGCGAGGTAGTTTTTGTATCCGGCCAGGTCGAGAAGACCGTGACCGCTGAAGTTAAAGATTATAACTTTTTCTTTACCTTCTTCTTTTGCTTTTTTGGCTTCCCGGATTGTTGCCGCTATGGCGTGGCTCGTTTCGGGAGCACAGATTAATCCCTCTGTTCTGGCAAAAGTTATAGCGGATTCGTAACATTCCAGTTGATGAATCGATTGCGGAGTAAGTAATCCTTCGACTATCGCTTGCGATATCAAAGGAGCCATACCGTGATATCGCAGGCCGCCGGCGTGGATTGGAGGCGGAATAAAATCATGTCCGAGTGAAAACATGGGTAGAAGAGGAGTCATTTTGGCTGTATCTCCATGATCATACACAAAAGGAGCTCTTGTCATTGTTGGACAGGAAGTTGGTTCTACAGGTATGATGTCTATTTCTTCTCCGTGTATCTTATCGTTAACAAAAGGAAAAGCCAACCCCGCAAAGTTACTGCCACCTCCGCAGCAACCTATTACAGTATCTACTTTGTTTTCTCCGGCTTTTTCGAGTTGTTTCTTTACTTCGAGTCCGACTATAGTTTGGTGCAGCAATACGTGGTTTAGCACGCTTCCCAGAGAGTATCTGGTTTCGCCTTTTTCATCTGATACCGCTTCTTCGATTGCTTCACTTATGGCTATGCCGAGACTTCCGGGTGTATCAGGCATTTTTTCAAGTATTGCACGTCCTGCGTTAGTTGTGTCACTGGGACTTGCAATACAGGTTGCTCCCCAGGTTTGCATCATTGTTTTTCGAAAAGGTTTTTGGTCGAAACTGATTCGGACCATGTAAACCTTGCATTCGAGCCCGACAATAGCACTCGCGAAAGCAAGAGCACTTCCCCACTGTCCCGCGCCCGTTTCTGTTGTTAGTTTTTTTATTCCGAATTCTTTGTTGTACCATGCCTGGGCAACCGCTGTATTAGGTTTGTGACTGCCTGGGGGGGATACGCTTTCATTTTTATAATAAATTCTGGCCGGTGTATCAAGATAGTCTTCCAAAGCTTTAGCTCTGTGCAAGGGAGTGGGTCTCCATTTATAAAGAATGTTCAGTATCTCTTCGGGAATGTCTATCCATCTTTCCGAACTTGCTTCCTGTTCTATTAGATTCATAGGAAAAACAGGGGCAAGCATATCCGGTGTTATAGGATTCCCGTCCGGACCGAGTGGCGGTTGTAGGGGACTCGGTAAGTCGGCAGCAAGATTATACCACTGTTTGGGGATTTCGCTTTCGCTTAAAACTGTTTTTATCCGCACAATAACCTCCTTTTTTGTTGTTTCAGTATAAAATAATTTCCTTAATTCCTAATCAATATAAGTAATTAAATACTAAATGTCAAGAAAAAATATAAAACAAAAAGGAAGATAGCTACTGGTCGTTTGTCGAAAACTTTGTGGTCTTTGTGAGTTTTGTGGTTCAATGGTTTTCGAGATAGGGTGGATGGTTTGACCATCTAAAGTCCTAACCATTTTAAATCCCTTGACAAATTGTATCAAAAAATTAAATTCAGCCCATGAAAAAACTAATAATATTATTTATATTATTCTTACTATTAAATATATCTAACTGTACACCGGCAATACAGGTTGTTTCCGAGGAAGACGCGAATAAAATCTATGAAAACGCTATGAAAGCGTATACTGAACAGAATTATAAAGAAGCGAACGAGCTATTTCTGGTAGTTGCCAAAAGTGACAAGTCAAGGAAACTTCAGGCGAATTCTTTATTTTATCTCGGAGAGATAAATAAAGCGATGGGCAATTATGGAAAAGCTTTGATAAGTTATTCTGCGGCGAGTCATTACGGTATCAATACAGCAGAGAATATAAAAGAATTAGCCTCTCTGGCGGATGTAAATTCTATCGAAAAATCCGTAAGTTATGCTCCTGCCGAGCTCAAGCCTTTTTTATTGTATACGCTCGGAAGGAAATTGCAAAGTTCGGGTAAAGAAAGAGAAAGTGAAAAATATTTCGCAGAAATTGCTAAAAAATATCCAAGGAGCGAATATGCGAGAAAGTCGAAGTACATGACTCCCCATAAGGGAAAAACTAAAGTTGGGATATTGCTGCCTCTTTCAGGTAGCTATCGGGAATCGGCTGAATCGGTTAAAAAAGGAATAGAAATTGGCTCGAGGGATAGGTTTATTCCTCTGTACGTAGATACAAGAGGAGATCCGGTCAGGAGTTATAAAGAGGCTGTTAAACTTATAAGAGAGCAGAAAGTGTCCGGGATTATCGGCCCTCTTTTTTCTCGAAATAGTTTTGCGATCGCCTGTCTTGCGGATTATAATGGAATTCCTTTTATTTCTCCTACCGCGACTAAAGATTTTATAGGGTTAGCAGGAGAAAGATGTTTCATGATAAATAGAACAATACAGCAACAGGCGGTAGCAATGGCTAATTACGCGGTCAAAGAATTGGGTTTAAGGACTTTTTCTATATTATATCCTTATTCGGATTACGGAGAAACATTCGAGGAAGTTTTTTCCAAAAAAGTATTAGAATTGGGAGGAAGGATAATAAACTCATTTTCTTTCCAGGAGGGGAAAAGAGATTTTCAGGATGAATTGAACAGGATAAAATCAAGCCATCCCGATGCTATATATGTTCCGGCTGCTACTTCGGATGTTCCCGCGATTGCCAGTCAAATTAAATACCTTGGTTTAAGGTCTCAAATCCTTGGAGCAAATGAGTGGAAGACAGAAGATATATTCAGACAGCAGGTTGAAGCATCTTCCCTTGAAGGAATTATAATTTCCGATAGTCCTTTTAATCCAACTCCGGAATTTGAGGAAGAATTCAAATTTGTTTACAGAGAACAGCCGGATAGATACGCCTGTTTAGGTTATGATGCTGCAATAATCATGGGAAGCCTGGTGAAAAATCCCGGAAATTTAGGAGCATTGGGCAATATTCAATTAACAGCCGGTTCACTTGGGAAAAGAGATTCCTATGAAAATGTTCACATTTATGTTATAAATAGAGGAAATTTTAAGCTTATAAAATGAGAAGCGGGGAGGTTTTTTGAAAGGCAAA
>Ga0307422_1000506_pt1 | contig 21812 bp, 20 predicted proteins | sample SalMarWE160290MG_FD_202153 | JGI IMG/M metagenome (GOLD analysis project Ga0307422, IMG submission 202153) | Salt marsh sediment microbial communities from the Plum Island Ecosystem LTER, Massachusetts, United States - WE1602-90 | ecosystem: Environmental > Aquatic > Marine > Intertidal zone >...
TTTTTCCTTATTATTAATGAACTTGGCAATGCCTTCCGGCAGGCAAAATAAAAGAACGAACGAGAGGGAAATTACGAAGCACAAATGCTACTCTGTGAAGTGGCTTTGCTACGTAGCACGAGTGCCACAACATTTTCTCTTTTTTGTATTTATCTTTTCCGCTCTTAACAACCAAGTACATTTGAATGAATTCTCAAAAGTTGCTGTTCTATCCGCTAATAAAGATGCTTTTAATCTTTTTATCGGCGATTGATTTACTTTAAATAATGAACTTTTTGCTCAATTTGGGCCTGTTTTGGGTCGATATCAATGAGTACTCCAACATCATATTAAAAAGAAGCTACAAATATGTGATCCGTAGATTGGGGAGATTTCCTTATGATGACATTCCCATCTTTTTGGTTCTTTGGATTTCTCAACTATGCTGGGTGGCCACGAACAAAAGGCCTGTTCGTTCATAAAAAAGTCGTAAATTGCACGATCCTTTGTAGAGCTGTTACGCAGTTGGTTAAAGCTGGAATTGCTCTCGGTTCATTACGACCCCGAATTGCAGTAAGTTTGCTTGCTGACCTTTTCAGCCGGGGAGATTGGTCGCGACAGCCTGCAATAGAATTATGGGTTCAATGCGACCCATCCGAAAAAGTTGCCAACAGTTCAGATAAATATCCAGAAGAAGTTATAGCAGGAATCAAACCCCCACTGTATAATAATCCAGAAGAGTGGCTTCGTGACTTCGCTGAGTGGGAATTCCTTTTAACAGATTTATTTTCCGCACATTATCATTGTCTTTTTGCGCAGGGGCTCATTTGGGGATTAAGCCGTCCTGAAGAAGCAATAGGTTGTTATGAAGAAAAACGACAACGATTTCTTAAGAATTTACCCAAGATGCTTAAAGCTGGATTAAAAGTACATTCTCCTGAAACACTTGAAGAATTCGCTGATGCCATGGAAGAATCTGTGAATTCATTTCAAAATGAGGTATGTCCTCTTGCCGAAGTGCCACAAGAGCTATTAGATTTACCCACAATCAACGCTCGAATTAGTCAGCCGGAAATTAGACACGATGTTTATATGGAAATATAATAATATCTTATAAACGTTATTTTTAAATCATTAATAAAGCCCAAATTATGCTTGCCGATGTCTTCAAACCTGACAAGTTTTCATTGATCGTCTTTTGTGTAATTATTTTAGGCAGGAAACGCTGACTTTTCAGAAATCCTAAATACTAAGCTCAAAATCCTAAACAAATCCAAATGACCAAAATCCAAAACATTTTAAACATTTGAATTTTGAAAATTTGATATTGTCCATTCTCCGTAGTACTCCGTAAGGAGTCCTTAGGACTACAAAGGATGAATTTTGCATTTCGGATTTAGTGCTTCGGATTTTTCCCATATATCGCTTTACGCATGATAAAGAGGGATTGCCGCGGCCTATCAGGCCTCGCAATGGCGTAAGCCATGCTGTGCATGACCGCTTATTCTTTGGGTGGTCTTTCAGGCAGGTGCTTTTCCAAAAAGGCAAGCAATTTTGGTATCTCAACCTCCGCAGCATTCCAAATTTCGCGCAAATCCACGCCACGGTAATGATGTATGAGCTTATCTCGCATACGTGCCATAGCCGACCACGGAATCGATGGATTTGACTTTTTGAAATTATCTGAAATAAGTTTCGCCACCTCACCGATGAGGAGAAACTGGTGTATCAACGCTGATTGCGTTTTGGCATCCGTGCGAAACTGCTCAAAGTCCATTTCGCTCTTGAAATCAGCAATCTGGCTTGCTGCTCGGAACATATCAAGCAGGAGTGATGTGTCACGCTGCATAAATTTGCCTCGCAGAATCAAGTATTTCGCGGCGGGTAATCGGGTTCGGATTCTCTTCTACGGCCCGCACGCTGATAAGATCGACCTCGCGACCGAGAAGACGTGTTAGCTCATCTTCCATCGTAAAATGGTCGAACATGGTCCAATCAGCATCGCTGCGGAATGTTACCAGCAGGTCTATGTCGCTATCGGGTTGAAGCTCTCCTCGCACCGCAGAGCCGAAAATTGCAAGTCTGTTTATTTTCCACCGCCGACAAAAGTCTGCTATCCTCTCCATTTCAACCCCTAAGTTCATCGGCGCCATCTCAGACCTCTTGAAAATTGTTATATCTTTTATTCGACCCTTAAAATCCTCATCATCATAGTCGGCCAAAAAGAAATAATCAATAAATTTTAGCATGTAATGTATACCGCGTATATCTAAAAATATCCAGAGATTGGTGTGCAGAACCTGCATACCAATAGAAGATGGCGAGCAAAGTAAACCATACGGAATTATCCGCCCAAGGCAGAATAGATTCCCGCTGGAGTTTATCCCGTACCGCGATATGGGGCGGGAATGACATTGTGAATAATTGCAAAATCTTCTCTTTCACTTCTGGGTAAATCTTCGTATAATTTGCGGTCGAATAGTAGGTTGATTTTCTTTTGTCATTGCGAGGAACGCAGTGACGAAGCAATCTCAAACCGAATGGATTAGATTGCCGCGGTCCGGCAGAACTACGTGCCGGACCTCGCAATGACATTTTTGGAGCGAATTGTGGGGTATTTTCGGGAAAATGTTGAAAAGGCAAAAGGTTATGAGCCGGGCTTTCAGCCAGGGCAAGCTGATGATGTAGTAAAACTAAACACCAATGAAAATCCTTATCCACCCTCGCCGAATATTTTGAAGGCGCTGTCGGAAATAACCGCGGAGCAGCTCCGCCGCTATCCAGATCCGCAAGGCAATGCCTTCCGGCAGGCAGCGGCTGAAATCAACGGCGTTCAGCCGGATAATATTATATGCTGCAACGGCGGAGACGAGCTATTGAGTATGGCTATACGTGCGTTTTGCGATGAAAGCCGTCCTGTTGCGTATCCTGTTCCTACATATTCGCTCTATCCGATATTAGCTAATATTCAAAATTGTAAGGCCATTGAAACTCCCTTCGATGGTGAATTTAACCTGCCGGCCAAATTGGCGACAACCGATGCGGCTTTAACCATCGTATGCAATCCGAACGCGCCCAGCGGGACATTTATAAACGTTGACGAGCTGGCATCTTTGGCGGACGAATTGAAGGGCGTGCTGCTGATCGACGAAGCGTACGTTGATTTTGCAGAAGCCAATTGCACATCGCTTGTTAAGGATTTCGACAATGTGATTATATTACGTTCAATGAGTAAAGGATACTCGCTTGCGGGATCGCGCTTTGGCTATGCGATTGCTCAGCCGGACTTAATTGCCGGCTTGATGAAAGTAAAGGATTCTTATAATGTTGATGCTATAGCCATCACCCTTGCAACAGCAGCGATAAAAGACCAGCAGTATTTCAAGGAAAATGTCGAAAAAGTAAAAGCAGACCGTAAAAAATTGATAGAGCAGCTTCGGGCGTTGGATTTCGAGGTCGCAGATAGTTCCGCGAATTTTGTATTGGCGAAAACTAAAAATGGCAAAGCGGGCGAGATTTATGATAAATTAGTGCAGCGCGGCATTTACGTAAGATATTTTAATCGGCCCGGAATTGACGATAAGCTGAGAATAACGGTCGGGACAAAAGAGCAAAACAATAAATTGCTGTCCGCCTTGAAAGAGATTTTAGCAGGAGAGATTGCTTTCCCTTCGACTTCGCTCAGGGCTAAAGGCTCCTTTCGCTCGCAATGATATAACGTAAGGATTATTCTTATGGCAAATAGAACCGCTCAAATTCACAGACAAACAAAAGAAACCGATATTAGCTGCGAGCTTAATCTGGACGGTGTTGGCAAATATGAGCTCGATACCGGCATCGGCTTTTTAGACCATATGCTCAGCCATCTGAGCAAGCACGGCAAAATAGATTTAATAGTTAAAGCCAAAGGCGATTTGCAGGTCGATGCGCACCATACGGTTGAGGATATCGCAATATGCCTCGGCGAGTGTTTGACCAAAGCTCTTGGCGATAAGAAGGGCATTGCCCGATACGGCCATAGCTCTGTGCCGATGGAGGATGCTTTGGCAAATGTGTCGGTGGATTTATCCGGGCGACCTAATTGTGTGTATAACGTCGAATATCGAACAGATAAAATCGGTGACTTTGATGTCGAATGTTTGCAGGAGCTGCTGCGCAGCTTCTCGAATGCCGGCAAATTTAATCTGCATGTAAATGTGCCGTATGGCATAAACAGCCATCATATTGCCGAGGCGATTTTCAAGGCGATCGGTCAGGCACTTGCTGAAGCTGTAAAAATTGTCGGGACGGACGTCCCCAGCACGAAGGGAAAGCTGTGATTGGAGAGCCAGAGGCTGAATATCGAACCGGTATCGGCACCGATATACACAGGTTCGCTGAGGCAGGAAAGCTGATGCTCGGCGGAGTTTATGTGCCGTATCCCGCGGGCCTTGCCGGCCACAGCGATGGTGATGTGGGCTTACATGCCGTCATTGATGCTCTGCTGGGGGCAAGCGGTATGGGCGACATAGGGACGTTGTTCCCAGATACGGATCCACAGTGGATGGATGCTGACAGTAAAGAGCTTGTGCTTATCGTAAAAGAAAAACTCGAAGAAAAAAAATGGCAGGTGGTTAATATTGATGTGATAATACACATAGAGCAGCCGCGACTTGAGCCGTTCAAAGGACAAATTAAACGCTGCATTGCCGGGCTTTTAGGAATTGATTTTACCGCCGTGAATGTAAAGGCAAAAACAAACGAAGCGCTCGGCGACATAGGGACCGGCCAGGCAATAGCTGCTACGGCAATAGCGCTTTTAAGAAAAAAGAAAAGAAGAACACTATGATAAAAAAACACTAAATTCGAAATCCTAAGCACTAAACAAATTCAAATGACTAAAATGCAAAATTCCAAACAATTTGTTTTGAACATTTGATATTTGAATTTTGGATTTATTTAGGATTTAGATATTAGAATTTAGGATTTAAGAAACTATTATGGGATTGAGCCTTTATAATAGCTTGACGAGGAGAAAAGAGGAATTCAAGCCGTTGGAAGAAGGCAAGGTTGGTATATATGTCTGTGGGCCAACCGTATATGGAGAAACACATTTAGGACATGCAAAAAGCTATGTAAGCTTCGATGTCCTGGTCCGCTATCTACGCTACCTCGGATATAGTGTCACCTACGTACAGAATATAACCGATGTCGGCCATTTGCTCGGCGATGCCCAGGAAGGCCAAGACCGAATGATGGTAGCCGCTGCAAGAGAGCGTAAACACCCGATGGCCGTGGCAGAGTTCTATACCCGCAATTACTTTGAGGATATGGACGAGCTCAACTGCGTTCGGCCGGATATCAGCCCACGTGCGACCGGTCATATAGTTGAGCAGATAGAGCTGGTCAAGACGCTTCTGGAGAAAGGTTACGCCTACGAAGCTAACGGCTCGGTCTATTTCGAGACTGCGAAGTTCAAAAACTATGGGAAACTTTCCGGTAGAAATACAGAAGAAATGTTAGCCGGCGCCCGTGTGGAGGTCTCACCCGATAAAAAGAATCCGGTTGATTTTGCACTCTGGAAGAAAGCCGAGCCGAACCACATTATGCAGTGGCCGAGCCCATGGGGGATGGGCTTTCCAGGCTGGCATGTAGAATGCTCAGTGATGGCTATGAAATATTTAGGTAAGACCATCGATATACATGGCGGTGGACTCGATAACCAGTTTCCACACCATGAATGCGAGATAGCTCAATCGGAGGCTGCAAACGGTGTGCCGTTCGTCCGCTATTGGATTCATAATAATATGGTAACCGTGGACAGCCAGAAAATGAGCCGAAGTCTCAATAACTTTATTAATTTAAAACAAGCCTTTTCCGGTGCCCACGAAAGATTAACCAGAGCTTACGAACCGCTTGCTATAAGGCAATTGGTTCTTAACAGCCACTATCGAAGCCCGCTGGATTTTTCAGATGCGGCTCTGTATGGGGCCCAGAGTGGAAACCAAAAAATTGCCGAAACGGTCAAAGAGGTGCGGAAAAAAATGGCTCAGGCCCGTCATGGAGAGCTTGACGGCGAAATTGCAGAGCAGCTCACCCAATTGAGGGAAAAATTCGAAGCGGCAATGAATGACGATTTGAATACCTCCATCGCACTGTCGGTTCTATTTGAGCTGGTTCGACTGGCAAACAAACTGCTCGAAGATAACAAAACAACAAAAGCAACCTTTAACGCGGTGGAAGTTTTGTTTAGCCGATTAGGCGGAGATGTCTTGGGTATCGTAAAAGACGAATATCTTCAAACCGGACAGGCCAATGACGAACTCGTTAGCAAGCTGGTTGACATCGTGGTTGAACAGCGCAGAGACGCTCGAAAAGAGAAAAAATATGCAAAAGCGGATAATATACGCAACCGTTTAGAGGATATCGGCATTGTCTTGGAAGATAAGCCTGACGGAACCGAGTGGAGATGGAAATGAGAATCCTTGGCATCGACCCGGGTCTGCAAGTATGCGGATATGCTTGTCTGGAGGCAGATCGAGATACGGAAAGGCTTATTGAGGCGGGTGTTTTCAAAACATCCAGCGACTTGTCAATAGAAGCTAAGTTAAATCAAATAGCCGAGGATGTAGATTTACTTTTAGAGAAGCTCAGGCCTGGGATGGTTGCAGTAGAGCAGTTATACTCGCACTATACACATCCGAGGACAGCGATATTGATGGGACATGCAAGAGGTGTTATATTACAACGATGCGCACAGGCCGGCATCGAGGTTAAGAGCTTTAGCGCAACTCGTATAAAAAAATCAATCACGGGCAACGGCAGGGCGTCAAAGGAGCAGATACAAAAGACTATTCAAACAATTTTGTCCCTGCCGCAGCTTCCTGAGCCGAGCGATGTGGCTGATGCCATAGCAGCGGCGCTTTGCTGTGCAAATGAGGTGAGCAATATTTTGGTTGGTGGGGCAAGCCCCACCCTACAATCTCAAAAGTGAGCATGAGAAATGGGTGTTTAGCCCCCCAATCCTTCGACCATGCTCAGGACAGGTTTATTGGGGGGTTACCTAAGCAAAGAGAAATGAGATTATGATAGCCAGAATAGAGGGAAAACTGATTCAGCTGGATACCGGCAGTGCTCTTGTGCAGGTCGGCTCGGTCGGCTATGAGGTGATGCTGCCGGGCTATTGTGTAAGTGCCTTGTCGGATAAGGTCGGCTCAAACATCGCCCTTTGCACAATGGAATATTATGAAGGTACGCCGGCCGGTGGTAATATGATACCAAGAATAGTTGGTTTTTTAAGCTTAGAGGAGAGGAACTTTTTCACTAAATTTATCAGTGTTAAAGGAATGGGTATAAGAAAGGCCTTGCGGTCACTGAGTATTCCGATAGCCACCATAGCAGCCGCGATTGAAAATGCCGATGACAAAACATTACTGACGCTTGAAGGCGTTGGCAAAAGGATGGTTCAGCAAATTATTGCCGAATTAAAAGGTAAATTGCAGACTTTCGCGGTTGGAGCCGAACCAGCCGGGCCGGCAGAGAGATTTGAGCCGTTCCAGATTGAGGCGCTGGAGGTTCTTATCGCCTGGGGCGAAAAAAGAAGCGAGGCAATGGAACTGATTCAGATAGCTTGCGAAAGGCACCCCAGTATAAACTCTGCTGAGGCTCTTGTACCTTTGGTCTATAGATTAAAACAGGGAGTAGAAGTCTAAAATGGTTGGTGGTTCGTAGTTATGAGTTCGGTGACTACGAACTACGAACAATGAACTACGAACGAAGCTATGGCTATAGGCAGAACAATAAGCGGACAGGTATTAAATGAGGGGGAGGAGAACTTTAACATCTCGCTCCGTCCGAAGCTGCTGGATGAATGCGTAGGCCAGTACAATACAAGAGAAAAACTCACTATAGCTATGGAAGCAGCTAAGCAAAGGTCAGAGCCTCTGGAGCACATTTTGTTTTACGGCCCGCCAGGACTTGGTAAAACAACGCTGGCTCATGTTGTGGCAAACGAGATGGGGACAAGAATACGGTGCTCATCGGGTCCGGCTTTGGCAAAAGCCGGCGATGTGATGGGACTTTTGAGTAATATAAACACCGCCGATGTACTTTTTATCGATGAGATTCATCGGCTGAGCACGCCGGTCGAAGAGTTTATTTATCCGGCGATGGAAGACTTCAGGGTTGACTTTACCGTCGATAGCGGCCTACACGCAAAGACCATAAATTTTCCACTGAAGCGTTTTACACTAATAGGCGCAACCACACGAGCGGGCCTATTGAGCGCACCGCTTCGCAGCCGATTTGGCATGTTATATCACCTGGATTTTTATAACAGCGAGGAGCTTAGTGCAATTTTAACCAGATCGGCGCAGATTTTACAACTGCAACACGAAGATGGAACCTTGGAATTGATTGCAAGTCGCTCCCGTGGAACGCCGCGCGTGGCCAATCGGCTGCTAAAGCGTGTGCGTGACTACGCGCAAGTTAAAGGCTCTGGTATTCTTAGTACCGACATCGTTGAAAACGCTCTGTTGATGGAGCAAATTGACGCTTTGGGACTGGATGAGCTAGACAGAGCATTTCTGCGTGCGTTGGTCAATGTCTATGAGGGTGGCCCGGCAGGTATTGAAGCTATTGCAGCAACGCTCGGCGAAGAGAGAGACACACTTGAGGATGTTGTTGAGCCGTATCTTTTGCAGATCGGCTTTGTGCGCCGAACCAAAAGGGGAAGAGAAGTCACCAAACAGGCCTGCGAGCATCTTGGCCTAAAATTCCACAAAAAGAAACAAAATTCCGACCAACCGGACCTTTTTGACCAAAACAAATAATAATCTTGTAAAACCATCTTGAAATATAAAAGTTGCTGCATCCACTATAAGCATTTATCCAACGCTCCCTTACAGTCGCGGCTCTGATCTTGACCAATAATCAGCTTTTCAGGATATGCTTAGCCATTTTGGGTCGGTGGCCGATCAGTTCTGTGAGGTGGGAGATCAAAATCTTCTCAATTTCATTTTGCGTTCCTTCCGGTGCTTGAGAAAGGCCTTTCAAGTTGGCTAAACAAGCCGCGGCGTTGCTGGTCAGCCGAATCTTATCAGGAAAACTTGCCTCACAATCTCTACAAATCAGGCCGTTCGCGGAACTGCTGAAATAAAACTCGTATTGCGTATTGCGTATTGCGTATTGCGTTTTGCAATTTGCGCAGGCATTTAGTATGGGCATCAGGCCGATCTCCCTGAGCAAAGTCAACTGAAATAGTATAAGCAATGATAGTACATGTTGATGCTCGATATTCTCCGCAGGATGTGGCGCCAGCCATCCCAGCGACCTTGCGGCAGATGCTTGATGCTCGTCGATGTTCTGTAAGAACTGGAGAAAACTATCGAAAAGCTCCGGATGAGGGTCGTAATCATGTGTCAACTTATGTAAAAGTTCAGCAGCGAAAAGGCAACAATTCAAGGCAAAAAAATTATTAGTTAGACGAGTGAAACTTTGCTGCTGGAATTCAGTTAGAGTGGCAAGTTTTTCTTTAGATGAATCCGAAAAAACAATATCACCGAAGGAGAACATTTCTATCGGCCCATCAAATGCCGATTTGGGCCGTTTTGAGCCTTTGGCGATAGCGCTGATCTTGCCGGTTGCTTTAGTGAAAAATGTTACTATCTGAGACGTTTCAGAATAATCGACAGCCCGTATGCAGATAGCTATGTCCTTTGTCAACATGGATTAAGTTGATTGGTGAATTTGTAACTAATTCACTAATTCGCTAATTCACTTCGCTTGTTTTTTGGATTCTGATATGTTTGATTCTCCGTGGCTCGGCTGAAATAATGCTAAATTTTATTTTTTCGTAATCAAAGCCTTCGCCGGCTTTGGGGATATAGCCCAGATGTGAGCAGACAAAGCCGCCTATAGTGTCATAGTCTTCGTCTTCAGGCAGATTCAACTCGAACTGATCATTAAGGTCATCGATGTGTATCCGTGCATCCACCTCAATAGTGTCTTGATCGATTTTCTTGATGGGTTCAGGTGGAGTTTGTTCATATTCATCGGTTATTTCACCGACAAGCTCTTCGAGGATATCTTCCAAGGTAATGATGCCGGCTGTTCCGCCATATTCATCGAGCACTATGGCGATGTGTTGTTTCTGGGTTTGAAACTCATGCAGTAGAACCCGCAGAGGTTTTGTTTCCGGGACGAAGTAAGCTTCTCTCATTTGGTCGCGTAATTTAAACTCTGCCGGGTTTTTCCCGATCTCAGCCAACAGGTCCTTGGCATAGATGAGTCCAACTATGTTGTCAATATGGTCCTCATAGACGGGGACACGCGTATGGCCGGCGGTGTTAATAGTTTCCAGAATCGTGTGCAAATCTGAGTTGGCCTCGACTGCTACTATGTCTGTTCGTGGAGTCATAATTTCGTTAGCGGTGGTTTCACTTAGCTCCAATACGTGCTCGATCATTTTTTGCTCTTCTTTATCGAGAACACCTTCGGTTCTACGCCGTTCAAGGCCGTTCAAGAATTCCTCCTGCTTTTCTTCTTGCTGTTCTTCAGGCGAAATTTGGACCACACCGGCCAGGCGTCTAACCAATCCATCGTATAACCGAAAGACGTAAAGAATTGGCGAGATAATCAACGCCAAGAACATTAGCAGCCTGTATGTTCGGGATAATATTTTCTCGCCTGCATATTTAGCCCAGGCGTGAGGAATTGCCAAGCTGAATAACGAAAATATCGCCATTGCTATAACAAACGCAAGGGTATAAGCACCAATTGTCGGCTTGGATTCGTTCAACCTCACAAAAATAGAGACCAACAGCAGCAAAATACACATATTGAAGATAAGCCGATATAAAGAGCAGGTTAAAATCAGCTTCTCGGCGTTTTTGATCAGACTGTTGGTGAGGCTTTCTTTGTTTGTTGCTTTGAAGGCTTCCTGTAGCTTCACATGCGAAAATATGCGCAAAGCAATACTATTGACAGAGAAAAACAGGCTTGCTCCGGTGAAAATGCAAATCAATAAAACCGCCCAGCCAACGTAGCTCACTTTTTGATACCCTTTCCAAACATGTTATTAAATCCTAAATTCTAATATCTAAATCCTAAACAGATCCGAATGACCAAATGTTCAAATTTTCAAAACAGATGTTTTGGTCATTTGGTAATTTGAATTTTGGTCTTGTTTAGGATTTGGGATTTAGTGCTTAGTGCTTTTATTTGTATTATACACCACACCGTAACCAAACTGTTGCAAGATTTCGTCTTCGGTTTTGTGCATTCTTTTAGCTTGGTTTTGGCTGCGGTCGTCCAAACCGAGATTGTGAAGCAGCCCATGTGTTATATACAGGGCCAATTCAGCTTCGCCGGAATGACCTCGCAAATCTGCTTCTTTGACGGCTAATTCGCCGTTGACAACCAGCTCAAATGTCTTGCCGGATTCCAGATCATCGGATAAATCAAAGCTCAAACAATCTGTAGTAGATTTACGATTCAAGAACTTAGAATTTATTTTGCACATTTGCATATTGTTAACAATCACGATACTAACAGTCGCATTTGAAAGCTTAAAACGCTCGCAGATTGTTCTGACAAGCTTTTTAATTTTAGGCAGAGATAATTCTATATTCCGAAAGTTTTTGTCTATTTGAACGGTTATCATGATTTCCAAATTTAGCTTGTTAGTTGTTTTTTCCGCTCGGCTTGCCCAGATTGCATGCCTTCAGATTCGTCCGGTGCTTTGGGATATGCGATTCGGCCGTGATAATGTGCCGCAAGGGTTTTTGACATACTTGCCTCTATCTGACTTAATTCCCGCAGTGATAGGTCACATTCATCAAACTGGCCGTCTTGCAGACGCTTCATAGCCATATTGTGCACCACCGCCTCTATTTTTGTTGGTGTCACTTCAGGTAGAGACCTGACGGCGCCTTCTACCGTATCAGCCAACATTACAATTGCAGCTTCTTTTGTTCTCGGCTTTGGGCCGGTATATCTGAACTCACTCTCTGAAGGTGGAGCCTGCCCGCTTTGCGGCAAGCCGGCTTCATGTTTCTTTTTAGCCTCCCCTTCGGCTTTGCTCAGGGCAAGATTGTAAAAAGGTTCAACGAGAGTTGTTCCGTGGTGCGTTTCAATAAACTGCCGAAGCACGGTGGGCAAGCCATATTCCTTGGCCATCTCTATTCCGTCTTTGACGTGGCCTACAATAATCAATTGGCTCATTGCAGGCGATAGCTCCTTGTGTCGACTGATCGAGCCCATCTCATTTTCGACGAAGTAAGTAGGCTTATTGATTTTTCCGATATCGTGATAATAGGCCCCGACCCGACATAAAAGTCCGTTTCGCCCAATTGCCTCAGCAGCAGCCTCAGCGATAGAACCTATTAAAAGACTATGACTAAAAGTGCCGGGTGCTTCCATAGCGAGCTTTTTCAATAAAGGCTGATTTGCGTCGCTGTAGTCCAAAAGGGTCATACTTGTTGCTATGCGAAATACTTTCTCAATAATCGGCAGCAATCCCTGCATGAGTACACTTACACCGAGGGTAACACCTGCATGAATACCCGCGTTGAGAAAGATTTTATCAACTCCTGATGGGTGAGGCAAAAAACCTAAAGCCAACGCTATTATGAACACCATCAAACTCGCTAATGTACCAACCTCAAGTAATTTCATTCTGGTACGGACTTCTCGTAAAGAGAAACAGCAAGTAATAATGCCAGCGGACATAGTCAAAAAAAGATTGAAGTTTGTCAGTTGATATTCATCCCCCATGCCCCCAAGGGACAAGAATGGGGCACTGGCAGTACTCGTCATCGGTCCCACGGCAAAACATGCAAAAAGGCAATAAAATATGCTCATACCTATTGCAAATCGCTGGTTATAAGCGATAGTCAGAATGATCGCAGCAGTGACGGCAGTACCGGTGGCCCAGGCAGTATGCTTAGCGAATAATATGCCTATCTTGGTCGTGGCTAATAGGAAGACAAACAGGCCGACTAATGCTATAGCTCTGGCGTGGTTTTTAATTATTCGCTGTTGGTAATGGTGAATATAGAAAGCCGCGGCAACAGAAACAAGCACGACTATTACAGATAGCAGTACCAGATCGAGAAAACGAGCTTGATAAATTGAATCAAAGGAAAGAATAGTGATACAAACGATGACGAAAAGCAGCCATAGCAGCAACGAAATAATAACGTCGGTATCGGCGAGTCGGTTTATCTGCAAAGAGCGCCCGGCAGATATACTTTTTCGCACCCGGCTTCGCCGAGGACTTGTCTTTTTAAACAATCGCATTTGTTCACTTTGTTATCCGGCAGTTAGTACTAAAGTGATCTAAAACGCCTAAAGTGAGCTAAATTGTATCCGGCCTTGACGGGTTAGACACTTTACACTTGTTTTTGCTTCTGTTGCTTTTGTTTCTTTTTTTTATAAGCTCGTACAATATTTTGCACCAATCGATGCCGTACAATATCTTTCTGGGTTAATTCTACAACACCTATTCCTTTAATCCTCCTGAGCAGATCGATTGCCTCGACCATTCCGCTTTTTTGTGGACTTTCCAGATCAATTTGCGTTATGTCGCCGGTTACTATCATTTTGGAGCCTTGGCCTAATCTTGTCAAGACCATCAGCATCTGCAGAGATGAGGTGTTCTGAGCCTCGTCACAGATGATGACAGATTCATTTAACGTTCGGCCACGCATAAAGGCAAGCGGAATGATCTCAATAATATCCAGCTCCATGAATTTTTTCATCTGGGCGAAGTCCATCATATCTTCAAGAGCATCAAAAAGCGGACGAAGATAAGGATTTACTTTCGCCTGTATGTCGCCCGGCAAAAAGCCTAATTTTTCGCCGGCTTCCACAGCCGGGCGTGCGAGGATGATCCGCCTGATTTGTTTTTTCTTTAATATCGAGACCCCAATGGCGACCGCCAAATACGTTTTACCTGTTCCCGCAGGCCCTATACAAAAAGTAACATCATTGGCCAACATTGTTTCGATGTACCTTAGCTGCCCGGTAGTGGAGGGCTCTACTACTTTCGAATGAGAATAAACAGTAATAGCCTCACTGGTCCTGGCGTTAGGGATCAAATGTTTTTGAATGATAAAAGCATGTATATCCGCAGCGGTGAGCGAACGGTGTTTGATTAAATGCTTTTGCATTTTTTCAATAACTTCTGCAGCCTCATTCACTTTTTTTCCCGTGCCACTAATTATTAAATTAGACTGTCGGGCGGTTATTTGAACGCCAAGGGATTGACGCAAAAGGCGGAGGTGGTTATCAGCAGGGCCGAATAATTCAAGCTGTTTACTGACGGAATCCAATTGTATCGTAACTTCCAAAATATACCTCGACTGGTTATTGGTAATTGGTCCACCACCGTCCAAAGGGTGGTGCCGGATTTAACCAATTACCCTTTAATGAAAAGCATAAAAAATAAATAAGCAAATGGTGCCGCCACTAAGGGTGAGTCAACAATGTCAAGCACACCGCCGAATCCCGGTACCTTATTGCCGGAGTCTTTTTGTTCAGCATCCCGCTTCATCATCGACTCGATCAAATCGCCGGCCTGAGCGATACAGGCAAAACAAAAACCAAAGATTAATGCCAACCACCATTCCATTATATCAAAACCCGCCGCAAATACAAAAGCCACTACCATCGCAGTTGCAGCAGCGGCTGCCATGCCTTCCCAGGTTTTTCCAGGGCTGATTTTGGGTGAGAATTTGTGCTTTCCAAACAAAGTCCCTATTGCATAAGCTCCTATATCGGAAGACTTTACAACAAAAATGAACATCAAGACAGGCCAGAGCCCGAAGTCGAGCCGAACAGCCAATACAAATCCGCTGAAAAGTCCCAGATAAATGATAGAAAAACAATTGACTCCGCAATTGGCCAACACCGCTGTAGTACCATAGCAGGCGTATTGGTATAAAAGCAATCCCAACAATGCAAAGGCTGATACGTAAAATAGATACAGCTTAGGCGACATTTCAATAAGCTGTGGCCAATACCATGTACTCGCCAACAGAATTGAAGCGATGGCTGAGATGGGCGTGAAAATCCTTAAATCTTTTGACGCGGCAAGGTTTGATAGTTCCAATAAAGCTAAGATTATTAAGATGGCAATGAGGATAGCGAAGATTGTTCCTCGCAGAGATTTGTCACCTCCGACGAATTTATCGGGGGCTGCTGAAATGCTCAGTGAGCCATCCAGCCAGCCATCTAAGACGGTAATGCCGGTAAAAATTACCGTCATTAAAGTTCCAAAAAATAATCTGTGTTTCAGCATAAATAAGGTTATCTGGGTATCAGGCCCGCCCTGAGCGAGGTCGGGTAATCAGGCTATCAGATGGCGCATGCCATGCTGCGCATAGATTTTTCCGCCGTAAGGTCGCTGGAATGTGGCGCAAGCCATGCTGCGCAGCTGGCGCCATGTCCTGTGGACTGGTTTTCTGATACCCACCGCAAGGTGTCCTGTGGACTTCATCCTGATTCTCTGATTTGGTTCCCGCGAAGCGGGGGCCCCTAATATCCTTCTTTCACAATATATATCAGCCTGCTATATTATCAACTTTTTGCTGTCGTGACAATATTTCCGCAGAAAGTTGCCGGCGCACGGCCCGACAATTCAAGAGCCCAACAAAGCTGTCATCCTGTTGCGATACGACGACCGGCAGGTACTCGGTATCAAGTTGACTTGCCCCTTCAAATGCTTCCGACAGCCGTGTATCCGGCGTTACCTTTGCAATAACAGGCTCCATAATATCAAGCGCTACCAGCCACTCGTTTAGCTCCTGTGTGGCAAAGGTATTTCTAATACCAGCTAACGTGATGGCACCTATTAATTTCTTAGCGTTATCCACAACGGGATAATAAAAATTTTCGGTACCGCTGACAATCTTAACCACCTCATTCAGAGATGCACCCGCAGTAATGGTGGGGATATTTACTTCCATCACATCAGTAACATTATAGGTTTTGATGAGATCCTCTTCGGTAATATTAAGCCCTGCTTCCCCGGCCTTTTTAACGCCTATTTTTGTGAGAATAGGGCCGATCAATTGAAGTATTAACACTCCTGCAATTATTACTGACAACATCATATCTCTGACCCGGCCTTCAAATCGCTGGCTGGCCATTAACAACAAAGCAACAGCAATGGTACCCTGCTGATACAAGCAGAATCCCAGGTATCTTCTTACTGTTGGTACAGCTTTGCTATAAACAGCACCCAAGTATGAGCCTGCTGTTTTTCCCACGGTACTGCCGATTACATAAGTACCTGCCAGGAGCAAAATCGAGCCTGTAAAGTTTACATTGAGCCTGGCGCCGATAATTACAAAAAACATAACATATATTGGCGGCGAAAATCTGGTCACCAGCTCAAAGCTTCTTGAGCTTCGTCTTGGTAGAATATTTACAAGCATCGTCCCGCAGGCCATTGAGGACAGGATAACGTCTAAACCAAGATATATTGCCAGGCCAATAGTCAGCAGTATCATACTAATTGATAGGACGAGAGTCCTATCGTCGTCCTCACTTTTTTTTGCTATCCAGCTTAATATCAAACCTGCTGCCACCCCCAGCACCAATGAACCTATCACTTCATAGAACGAATGAAAGATCAACAGCCAGAGGCCGGCTTGCTTGCTGCCGGTAAGAAAACCTGCCAAACTAACACTGCTAATGTATAACACCAAAGCTAATGCGTCATCCAGAGCAACAATCGCTGTCAGCATACTCGTAAGCGGCCCACGGGCCTTGTATTCCCACAGGATATTTACCGTTGAGGCAGGATCAGTCGCTGAGCAGATTGCGCCGAAAACTACGCCAATTGCCAACGCTGTTTGCCAATCATAAAACAAACAAAGCGCAAGAAAACTTAAAAGCAGCACCAGCAAAAAGGCCATCCCCCCTTCAAACAACAAAATCGCAAAAACTTGTTTGCCGAATCTTGCAAAAATCTCACGCTTAAGCTCCCCGCCAATGAGAAAGCCAATAACACCAAGTGCAAACAGGCCGAATGGTTCGAGAGCCTGAACTGTTTGTTGAGAGACGATGTTTAGCAAAGGGCCTAATACGATACCTATGGTGATGTAACCAACTACCTGTGGAATATGTAGCTTTTGAAAAAGTCGTGCGCCAAATGCGCCACTTAGAATAATCAGGCCGAAAAGCAAAACCAGATTCAAGTGGCCATAATCCTGTGTGCCAGCTATTATAACTGGATCAGCCATGGTAACCTATTCTATATTCATCTACACTTCGGCCTGTTAGCTGCTATGCAGCTTATCAGCTTCGCGCTGCCGTGACAGCACCTCCGCACTAAGCGACCGTCTAACTGCACGACATTTCAAAATTCCAATAAGCCTATCATCCTCATTTGAAGCCACTACCGGCAGATGTTCCACATCCAGCCGTCTTGTTTCCTCGAGGGCTTCCGACAATGGCATCTGAGGTGTGACCTTGTCTATGATCGGCTCGGCAATGTCAAGAGTCACCAGCCAGTCATTTAATTCCTGCGTGGCAAAAGTTTTTCTGATACCGTCCAGCGTTACAGTTCCAATGAGCTGGTTGTTGCTATCGACGACCGGATAGTAGAAGTAGTCGGTATCGCTTACTATCCGGACAACTTCACTTAGAGGCATTCCAGCGTTGAGTGTGGGTAGCTTTGTATCCATCACGTCTTTGACCTGATATGTCTTAATGAGGTCCTCCTCGGTTATATTTAAACCGAGCTCGCCTGCCTTTTTGATGGCAATTCTTGTCCCTATAGGCCCAATTATTTCAAAGACAATTGTAGTGGCAGCGATGGTATTGACCACAACAACGGCTAAATTCATACCCGTTTCACCCAGAGGTCGCAATTGCCCTGCCGCCAGCAGTGAGAGTCCTATGGCCACGCCGGCCTGACAGAGTATCCCCATGCCGAGATATTTTCGAATCACCGGACTTTGCTTGGATAACACTGCACCCAAAAAAGCGCCGCCCATCAATCCACTTATCCTGCATAGCACATACACCAGCCCTAAAAGGCCCATAGTCGGCAGCAGACTTATTTGAAGATGCGCACCGGCCAAAAAGAAAAAGATAATATAGACCGGCAGAGTAAGAAACTCTATTGCTCGATAAGCCCTTCGGTTTCCAGCCGGATATAGATTTACGTAGATCATACCTAAGCTTAGATTCGCCAGAATAAGGGACAAATCAAAATAGATGCTGATCCCTGTGCATAAGAGAATACTGCCCAGGCAGACTGCTAATATGGCGTCGTCGCTGGATAGCCGCTGCATAAAATACCCGGCAACCGCACCTATTGCACATCCAAGAGCAATCGAGCCGATTATCTCGAATACAGGGCCTTCTAAAAGACTTTCGACGGACAGCTTGCCTCCTACCAGCAACAGCCGGGCCAGAGCCATAGCAATAGCAAATATCACTATAGCCAGTCCATCATCCAGACCAACGACGGTATATAAAGCATTAGTCAAACGTCCCTTGGCCTTGCACTCCTGCAAAACCGCCACTGTCCCTGCCGGTGCAGATGCCGGTGCCATCGCCCCGAAGATAAGTGCTAAATACAATTTGCCCGTCAGAAAATATACCCCTGCTGTCACTAACAAAAAGGCCCCAAATGACTCCAGAATTGTAATGACGCCGATACCCGAGCCCATTTCCTTCAGAGTGCTCAGCTTCATTTCGCTGCCGATTATGAAAGCCACTAACGAAAGGGCAAAGCTGGTGAAAACATTCATTTCTTCGACGAATTCTTCGTGAAAAACGTTCAGAAGCGATGGCCCGAATATTAGACCCGCAACTAAATAGCCCACCACGCCCGGCAGTTTAATACGTTGAGATATCTTACCTACAAGGAAACCGAAAAGTATAGCAATCGCTATGAAAAATAGAAGGTTCATATTTTCAGCTAAACTTAATGTCGAAAAGTCCGCTCAATATCAAAGGCTACGCCATGCTACAGGAGCCTTACCTCTATAGCAAGACTAATCAGGAACCCCCGCTCTTGCTTTCGCAATCGCTGGGATGGCTAATGCCAGAAAGCGCGGGGGCGAGGCCGGCTTTTGCCCGCTAACTATCGTCAAATTTCACAATATAACAAGAACAAAAAATTCTTGAGTGAGCAAATACGCAATCACTCACGCGGGATGCTGCCACTACTGCCTGAAAAATCTGTATGTTAATACTTAATGCGGTTTTGTCAAAACGTTTTTAGACAGTTTAGAATGAGTCTCTATCGGCGGTCGCTTTTGTTGTTGTTTTTGGCGTTGATTTGAGGTACACTCGGCTCAGCCGAGCGACAAGTAATATGCAAGTCGCAGCGTCGCTTTTCTGGTGACGACCAAACGTAGAAAAAAGTCGGTCATCAATAATATAAAGGGATGTTGGCATGAATAATGATTTACATAAGAAGGGAAATTTCACTTTGCCTGGTGAAGCTGGTTTCGAGGATTTAACGTTAGAGCTTGCGGAAAAATGGGGAGCCGACGCCATAAGAGACAGCGATGGAACCGTATTGTCGGATAAAATAATCTCTTCTGCGTACAATATCTACTCTACCCTTTGTCTTATTCGTATTGATAACCAATGGGCAAAGGCGCATCCGGATAAACTTCAACAAAACTACTTGATGAGCTATCCTGTTATCGCAGAAAGTGACAGCGTTGAGATAAATTTATTAAGTGGTTACTTCAGAGAACAATTCAAAATTAATGCAAATGATAACCCTAAAAAATGGTGGCAGGTGTTTGACAGAACTACCGGAGAAGAAATTCCTGCCAAGCGGTGGAGCTTTAATCCCGAAAAAGGAATTGTAACCGTACAAGACACGAAGAAATGGCATAAATATACGGTAAATTTCTTGGCCTATCGAATTTGGGAAGCCATTTCGATGTATAACCACATCACCAATAACTGGGGTGATAGAGAGCATCTGATGCCGATTGACCCGATATATCCGGAAACGCAGAAGTTTATTTTGGCCTATCTGGAGAAATGGCTCAAAGAACATCCGAGGACGAAAATAGTCCGCTTTACATCGATGTTCTACAACTTCGCCTGGTTTTGGGGCGATTCCGCCGAGCTGCGTTTCACATATGCCGACTGGGGCTCTTATGAGATGACGGTCAGTCCATACGCACTGCATCTGTTCGCCAAGGCCAGGGGCTACGAGCTGACCAGTGAAGACTTCGTCAACAATGGCTCTTACTGCTCCAGTCACAATGTGCCGTCCCGGCGCCTGCTGGACTGGATGGATTTCATGAATGAATTCATCACAGGCTTCGGGAGAAAGTGCATTGACCTGGTTCACGCTGCCGGCAAGCAGGCCTACATGTTCTACGACGATCACTGGGTTGGCACCGAGCCTTACAGTGATCGATTCAAAGACTTCAACTTCGACGGCCTGATTAAATGCGTGTTCAACGCCTTCGAAGCCAGATTGTGTGCGGGTGTTCAAGGTGTCAAAATCAAGGAGCTGCGTCTGCATCCTTATCTTTTCCCGACCGGACTGAAAGGTGAACCCACCTTCATGGAAGGTGGCGATCCGGCCCGGGACGCCAGGCGTTTCTGGGCCAATATCCGCCGGGGACTGCTTCGCGCGCCGGTGGACCGAATCGGCTTGGGCGGCTATCTGCACTTAGTTGAGGGCTTTGGCGACTTTGTCGAGACGATGACGCAAATCGCCGAAGAGTTCAGAATCCTGCGAGGATTCCACGAGAACGACAAACCTTACACCGCCCCCATCAAGGTGGCCGTGTTGACGGCCTGGGGCAGGCTGCGCTGTTGGGTGTATGTCGGCCACTTTATCGCCGGGATGGAGTTATACGAGCTGACCGAGTCCCTGGCGGGCCTGCCGGTGAACGTCATGTTCCTCAGTTTTGACGATATTCTCCAGAATGGCGTCCCAAAAGACTGTCAGGTCATTATCAACACAGGCCGGGTTAACAGCGCCTGGACCGGCGGTGACCATTGGAAGAACGAGAAGATCATCGAAGTTATTACCGATTGGGTTGCCAATGGCGGAGGATTTATCGGCGTAGCTGAGCCTTCCGCCTGTCAGCATAATGCTCAATACTTCCAATTGTCGCATCTATTAGGAGTCGATAGAGAAATAGGCCTTACGCTCAATAATGGTAAAATTAAATTCTCAGTGGCTGATGAAAAACATTTCATAGTGCAAGATGTAAAAGGTGATATCGATTTCGGAAATGACATCAATAAAGTTTTTGTTGTAGATAAAGATACGAAAGTGCTCGCTGAGAAAGAGGGGTCACCGAGAGTTGCGGTGCATAATTTTAGGAAGGGCAGGTCAATTTATTTAGCCGGCTACAAATTCACGCCGGAGAATACGCGTTTATTATACAGAACGCTATTTTGGGCGGCAGGTCGAGAAAGAGACTTCGGCCCATGGACGTGCAGTAATATTTATACAGATTGCGCATACTATCCGAAGGGCAAAAAACTCGTTGTCATAAACAGTAGTGACAAAAGCGAGAAAACCAAAGTATTCGATTCGAGCGGAAAATCCATAAACGTCAGCTTGGAACCACATGGCATTAAAATTATGGATATGTAAAAAACGACGATTGTCATTGCGAGTCCGCCGAAGGTGGACGAAGCAATCTCATTTCTATAGGTTATTGAGATTGCCATGACTCGACTGAGCTCGCCGAAGTCGGCCTTTCAGGCCTCGCAATGACAACTGCTCAAATTACCTGCGACAAAGTACTACTAACCCATAATAACTGTAGCACTATGAGTTTTATCGTCACCAAAAGCCGGCAGGATGTTGCCCTTTATTTTTTTATCGTCGATGAGGATTTCCT
>Ga0307422_1000508_pt1 | contig 21766 bp, 21 predicted proteins | sample SalMarWE160290MG_FD_202153 | JGI IMG/M metagenome (GOLD analysis project Ga0307422, IMG submission 202153) | Salt marsh sediment microbial communities from the Plum Island Ecosystem LTER, Massachusetts, United States - WE1602-90 | ecosystem: Environmental > Aquatic > Marine > Intertidal zone >...
CCCATCGTAGACGTAGAAGGCAATCAGGTTGTTGCTGGCATCCATCTCCGCCAACACCTGGGGCAGGAGACCATTGGGATCGATTAGGTAGTTGGTCTGCACGCCATCGACTATCTTTCCCACCCGCTGCCCCAGGCCGTTGTAGATATACTGGGTGGTCTGTGTACCGGTATTGACCGCAGTGAGACGGTTTAAGGAATCGTAGGTATAACTTGTTACATTGGTCCCATTGGTTTTAGTAGTCATGTTGCCGTTGGCGTCATGGGTATAGATTGTGCTGTCAGCCGTGGCCAGGATGTTGCCGGTATTATAAGTGTAGCCAATGGTCCCGGGATCAAAGCCCGGAATCAGGGGCTCTGTGAGATCGACCTGGGTCCTGTTCCCCACGCCATCGAGGGTGTAGGCAGAGCCGAAGGTGGCCCTTTGGCCAGTGGAGATCACTACATTATTGAGAACGAAACCCAAGGTGGCCCTTTGGCCATTGGTCATCACTGTGAGCCTATTCCTGATAAAGTGAAAGTTTTCAACAACGTCCCCTCGCTCCCCTCCCTCGCTCCCCTCTACTATCGCTACCCCATTCCTGTTAGACAATAGAATATTTAATATATTTAACTACGTCCCCTTTTCTACCCTCGATTATTCTTTCCGTCCTTATCTTTCTATCCAAATGCCATCAGCGACGTGTGAATTTTTTTTTATTCTTTTTTCTTTCTTATCTGAAAAAGAATAAAGAAATATGTCGTGTGCTTCTCCAATAATAAAGCTCGATCGCATTCTACCATAAATTATAGAATCTGAACTTGGTATATACACAAAACCATAAGCCCCTTTAAGTTCAGGCATTTCTTTTTTAATTTTGGTGTTCATATCTAGTAGAAATGGCATCCATGTATCCCAATCTGAACACAATAATTGATTATGCCTTTCTCGCCATAATATAGGGCGGCAATTCCCTATATTCATCGATGTTAATTCTTTATTCGCAATATTGTATTTCCATAGCTTTTTATCTTCGCCAACAAATATTATTTCATCATTTGATATCTGAATGACAGCTATTGTGATAGGTTGACTGACGCCATTAGGAAGCGTATTCCATTTTGGTTCTCTAGCAACCTTAGTCATTGCGTTTATATTTTTCACAGAGGTTGCAAATAACCAGTTATTACCATCTGAGAACTTGTCATAAAAAAACAATTTATCGTGGTTTGATATGTAACTTGGCAATCTGCCCGAATGAAAAAATTTAGCTTGCTTCGTATTAACAGTATATTGTTTTATAATACAATCTCCAGTAACCGTACATTCACTAAACAATATTGAATTATTATTTAACATTGTTAGATGTTCTATATGTACTATTTCCTTATTCTCGTAAAAAGATGAAATTTTAGATTCAGAAGAGTCCAAATTAATAGCGTTTATTGTTCTACCGCCATTGGTATAAATGAGTTGGCCCTCGACATTCATAATTTCACCAGCATTACAACTTGTTGATAATGCAAAAGAAGTTAATAAAATTAATTTTATTAGCGACATTCTTTTTGACGTCCTTTCTTCAAGCTATTATATTCTCTTCTAACCTTATCCGCCCAATCCTGACAATTTGAACCGATTAAACAGAAGTTACCTTCTCCTGTGTTTTTAACAGCCTCCCTCATCAATGCATCATCGTAAGTATTCGGATCAGAACGCCAGTACTCATTTAGTCTGTTTATATCATCTGGCCTTACAACACCTGGTTTATTCCATGCTCCATTGTCACCAAAAAATCCTTCATTTGAAGGCGTCTTGCCATCCTCATAGAATATATGTTCATGTACATGTTCAGTATTCAACGCGTCATCAACTGGATTAGTACCAGGGCCTTTAGCCCACCAACTTGGAGTACTACCTAAAGGTCGATAACCAAAATAGGCTAAACCAAGTGGATCAATATACATTACCGGATTATTTGAGACATACGCAAATAGATTTACTCCGCCTGCATACCCAATGGGATCTTTATTAATAAACCTTCCGACCTCTGGATCATAGTATCTGGCGCGCATGTAATAGAGGCCATGACTTTCGGCCATTACCCCAAAGTAGCCTACGTACTGGAAGGGATTGGGGATGGTTTCTTGGGCGCCGACCAGGCCATAGGGCGAGTAGGCGTAGGCGTTGACTATCTGGGCTGAACTGTCAGTTATGGCCACTGTGCTGCCGAGGCCGTCATAGTGGTAGAAGTAATACTCATTTGTTGGCGTCACCTTCGCCACCAGCCCTGCCCCATCGTAGACGTAGAAGGCAATCAGGTTGTTGCTGGCATCCATCTCCGCCAACACCTGGGGCAGGAGACCATTGGGATCGATTAGGTAGTTGGTCTGCACGCCATCGACTATCCGCCCTACCCGCTGCCCCAGGCCGTTGTAGATATACTGGGTTGTCTGCGTGCCGGTATTGACCGCAGTAAGTCGATTTAAGGAATCATAAGAATAACTGGTTCCATTGGTTCCATTGGTTTTACTGGTTCTGTTTCCATTGGCGTCATGGGTATAGGTTGTGCTATCAGCCGTGGCCAGGATGTTGCCGAGATTGTAGGCATAGCCAATGCTTCCAGGGTCAAAGCCCGGAATCAGGGGCTCTGTGAGATCGACATCGGTCCTGTTCCCCACTCCATCCAGGGTATAGGTATAGGTGGAGATCACCGTATCTCCAGGGGCGTAATTCGTAAGATTGGTAAGGCGGTTTCTGGTATCGTAGTCATACGTTGTATAGGTCCCGTTGGGATAGTCTATCCGGATGAGGTTATCCGCCTCGTCATATTGATAAATAACCTGCTGGCTATTAGGGAGGGTGATCGTGTGCAGGAGGTTGTTTGCATAGTAGCTATAGCTCACCGTGTCGAAGGGGGTGGCGATGCTCGTGATATTGCCCACGGCATCGTAGGTGTAATCAATGGTCTTCGTATTGGGATAGGTGATTGTCGTGAGGCGATCCAGATCATCATACGCATAGTCCGTGATCCCCGTGCTATCTGTCATGGTATCGAGGTTGCCTACCGTATCATACGTGTACGCAATAGCAAGATCAGAGGCCGTGATGCCCGTGAGCCGGTGCAGGTCGTCATAGCCATAGCTAGTTACCACACCATTGGCATCGGTCCTCGTTTGGAGGGTACCCACAGGCAAGTAGGTATAGGACTCCTCGGCCCCCTCGGGATAGGTGATTTTTTTGAGCCAGTCGTTCTCGTAGTACTCAAAGGCCGTGGCCTGGTCCTTTGGATCGGTGAGGCTGGTGAGGTTGCCATTGCCGTCGTACTGAAATGCCATCTCCTGCCCCAGGGCATCGATGATCCGGGTACGCTGGTTGATGGCATCGTGCTCGTAATCGGTATGGACGGTGTTCTCATCGGTAATGCCGGAGATACCCGAGCAGTAGCGGTGGATGATGTACTCCGCCCCATCGGGAGAGATGCGCTTGATAAGCCTGCCTAAGGGGTCGTACTCGTACGTGGTGGTATGGGACAGGGGCGCAGGGAGGGTCGTGGTCTGCATCTTGTCGCTATTGGGATAGTAGGTAAATGCCGTGGTATGGTTCAGGGGGTCGGTGACGGTCAGGAGGTTGCCGTACGCATCATAGGTCAATGCCGTTTCTTTCTCCCTGGCATCCTGGATCTTTTGGAGCAGGCCGTTGGAAAGGTAGACAAAGTCGGTCTCATGGGTCATAGGGTCGGTGATCTTAGTGAGATTGTCATTCGCATCGTAGTCAAAGTGGTAGGTGCGCGTCAGGGGATCGGTCATGTCGGTGAGGTTGTCATCGCCATCATAAACAAAGGTAGTGGTCTGACTCAGGTGGTCCGTGATACTGGTGATGTTGCCTCGGCTGTCATATGCAATAGTCGTCTCTTTGCCCCCGGCGTCGATGACCTTGTTCCGATTGCCGTTGCTGTCATATTCATAGGTCGTGGTGTTGCCGAGCGGATCGGTGATATAGGTAGTATAGCCGTCGTAATTATACCCATAATGGGTCGTATAGCCCCGGGGATCGGTCAGCAGTACCTCTTGGTTAGGGGCATCGGTGGCATACTGCGTCGTATTCCCTTCGGCGTCGGTGACTGAGGCCAGGCGCCTGCCAAATGTGTAGTCCTGATACGTAAAAGAGGTAGTGCCATTAGGGGTGGTCATGCTGGTAAGCAAGTGATCTGCATCGTAGGTAAAGGTAGTGGTGACCCCAGCTACATCGGTGGAGGTCTTCATGTCGCCGTTTTCATAGGTAAAGAGAATGGGGCGGTTCAAGGGATCGGTGATGGTCTCTACTTGATTATTGGCGTTATAGGCAAAGGTGATAGTGCGTCCTGCGGCATCGGTAATGGTGGTCAATAAATCATTGGCATCATAGCTCAAAGTCACGGCATTGTTGTTGGTGCCAGTAATGGAGGCGAGCAGACCATTAGCTGTAAAGGCATAGGTCATCTTCTCGTCTTTGACCCAGAGGGCGAAGGTGTCATCGGCGTTTTTGGTCAGGGTGTCATAGATACCCTGAGGCGGGATATAGGTGCCGTCTGTCTGCAAGACAAACCGGTCCTCAGCACCAGTGCCGCGCACCACCACCACATCACCTGATGTCTCTTCAATCAGATGGACACCATAGCTGAAGGTCCACCCCCTGCCGAAGATGCCCTCATAGGTGCTCGTGGCGTTGTAATAACGGGCGAACCTGATGGTGGGTCCCAGGCTGAAATAGTGGATGTCTTTGTCCTCAAGGATGAAATTGAGGTTGGCGAGATTGACAAAGAGCCGGGGCATGCCCCCGCCTCTATTGCCAGGGGTTTCTTTATGACACCCCTGTGTCTCATCGCCCTTATCATCTGTAGCTGTATTTTCTGGAAGACCTTTTTGGTCAGGGGCAAGGGGGGTGTCAGGATTTGTGTCTTGGGCATCAGGTATGCCGTCACCATCGAAGTCGTATGTATTAGGGTCATAATTACAGGTGCCAGATATGGGAAGAAATCTATAACGCCTATAATTACAACACCTATTCCAATCATCCCAGGAATGAAGCGGTATTAAATACACCCACCAGCCCGAATCCGGCAGGCATTCGGTAACGGGCTCTGACGTATAGCATGCACCTGCGTTATATGGAGCCCTACAGATCTGACCTACATAAAGAGTTTTAAATAGGCAACGGCTGGCGGAGAGACATGATGGGAGACTTCCCGGAAGCAATGACACAGGGATTCCTGTACCAAACCGCACTCCATACTGATCAGGCGGCACATACCCAAAGACCGCTGACGGGAGCGCCATGCTCCCAATAAACAAGACCAGGCACAGGCAGAATAATAACTTTTTCAAAGGACACCTCCTTAAAAGACAGTAGGCAGTGATCAGTAAACAGTAGGCAGTAAAAACAGTGAACTGAATACTGATACCTTATCGCTGAATACCTCTATTTTCCCCTCACGGTTCGACTAGGCTCACCGCAAGCCCGCTAAAAAATATAAAAGCCTCCATGAGTGCACTAAGACACCCTGAAGGCTCAATAAAAAGCTATTTTCTCTCCCCTTCTCCATCTTTCCCCCGAAGTAGAAGGTTTAGTACGGTATTGAGTTATTTCTAATTTTATATAGAGACTAGCTGGTGCCTCATATCCCTCCATGCGGCACCGGCATTATGCCCTTTCCATACCCTGTATTAAATATATTTGTCAAGCATTTTTTTGAGTAAATTGGGAAGAAAAGCAAGGAGAGATAGTGGGAAAGTACTTATTCCTTCTTCAACTCTCTCGTAATGATATCCTCAATAGCCTTGACGAATCCTTGGGCCTCATCATACCACGGGCGTACGGTATCCAGGTCAAAACGGATTAAATCCGCATAATCACCCTTCTGTCGATTATCAAATAACCTGTCATAGAGCTGCCCTAACTCTATATCGACAAGGCCGGGCTTTACGAAGTTTTGGTGAAACAAGGACCGGACACCACTATGCCTCGCAGAGGAAAGTCCCTTGGCGAGCAACAAGGCTGAAATTGCATAAAAACACGCATAATAGAGACGGTTTACAAAAGTATTGACGTGACCTCCCTCGAGGAGGATGCGCGCCTCTTCAATGGACTCGAGGGCTCTGCCAAGACGATATGCGACCAACGTCTTTGTCTCTGCCTTCATAACACAACGCCGTCTCTCCTAATGTTTTGATAAAATGGCATTGCCCCATATATTGGCGATCTCCATTCTTTTCGACCTACGAGAATCACCGTCAATACGGCACCGGTCTCAACTTCTATGGGAAATAGCCGGCGTCGAAAAAGGTCCTCTCTTTCAATGGTTGCGTCACCGTCGGACAAAATGAGCAGATCGTAATCCGATCCCTCGGCTGCCTCACCTCGTGCCCTGGAACCATAGAGGATAATCTCTGCGGAAGGATCAAGGGCTTTGACAGCCTCCCGGCATCGCATCAAGAGGGCCTTCTCGGATTCTGACACGGCTTTGTTATCCCTGAGCTGTTTCATCGTCTCATTTGTTCTTCTGTGGCTTGCTGCCAAATCATCTAAACCTATCACAAGAGGGGGAAAGAATTCAAGACCATTGCAACTAAGAGGTAGGAAGAGGATAGATGGGAGAAAAATAAAAAAACAATGGGGGTTCAGCGAGATGCTTACCGTGGATGGAAACACTCAGCAAGCAACGGCCTGATACCGGCGATCTTTTCGAAATCCCCATCCTGGTGCAACAGGAGCGCCCCAGCCTCCATGGCCAGCTGGGCTATACAACAATCGATAGGGCTGCTGATGGTGATACCACTCCTTCTCAGGTCAAAATAGATCCGCGCCGCTTCCCGCCAGGTATCCTCTGTCGCCTCCAGATAGTACTGGGTTGCAAGGTACTCATCGAGTCGGCTCCATTCCCCTTCGTCTCTGGCACCTTGGAGGAGCTCAAGCTGGGTAAAGCGGCTGAAGACACCGATGTCCGCGCCGATCCTCTCACGAAGGGCCTGCACCCTCTTGCCGGTCTTATCCCTGAGGACCTCGACCCAGACCGAGGTATCGACGAGGATCATCCCCCCAGCTTCCTCAGCTTTTTATGATTATAACCCTCATAAAACTCGATGGAACCGGCCAATTCGGTCATATCTTTGCGCCTTTTGACACGGATCAGCTCCTGCAAGGCCTCGTGAACCAGGTCTTTTTTGGTGCGCGCCTTGCTCACCGAAAAGGCCTCTTCCAGCAATGCGTCATCAATGACGATATTGGTCCGCACGGCCGCCTCCTTATGTGTATGATATACACATCATACACTAGCTAGGTGTATTGTCAAGGGGTGAAATAGTAATGGCAACCACGGGGATGAAAGGAAGTCCCACACCTATTAATTAAATAAAAATAACAAGGATGGGATGTCGCATTCCGACACACCCCTCATCAAGAATCCAAAGGTTGAGGAGCAAGCGGGAAAAACGGCAGAAAAAAAATAATAAGGACGGGATGTGTGTGTCACTGTCGGCACCCCATTGGCCAAAGGGCCACCTACGGCAATAAAAATATCCAGCGGGATTCCTCTACCTCACGAGCCCCTTTTACCTCTTTCACGCTCCAGGGCGATCTGCCGTGCCAGGAAAATCTTTGCCAAACTTTGATACGGAACATCTTTCTTATTGGCGAGGACCCTCAGCTCTTCCAACATATCCTCGGGCAAACGGATCGAGATGGATCGCAGCGATGGCTTCAGCTTGGGAAAGACGGCCCTCGTCGAGCGCTTCCGATCAAAGTAGTCCAGCGCGGAATGCGTCGCCCAGAACTCCCGCTCTTCATCTTCGTCTTTGAATTTCGGGATACGATCATTCACTTTCTTCATAAAACTCCCTTTCCTTCTTATTCATATCTCGTGCGGAAATAACCCTGAGGAGGTCGCCCCTCCGCGTAAATATGACGACGAGAAGACGATCTGCATCGGTTCTACCGAATGCGGCCCATCGCTTTTCGGGACGGGAGTGACGTTGATCTTCTAAAACGAGCAAGGGCGCGTTAAAGAATATCTGCTCGCACTCCCAGTTCTCGACCTTATGCTTGATCAGGTTCTTATCGAGGTTACCCTGATCCCACTGGAATCCAATAAAGTCGAAAAATTCATTTTTCATCTTACCATATTGTATATTATAACAATATACATGTCAAGATTAAAAACAGGGGTGAAAAGTGGGCAGATAAGAGGATAAAGGGGGCTCGTTGGCTGGAGAAGGGTAAGAGCGGATACAGGGAATTACAGGTAGGTCGCGGTGATCCTGGCGATGGACCCCTCTACCCCGCCGGGGGCCTCGGTCTCCAGCCGGGTTATCAGATCGGCCACTCTGCGGTGTAAGAGGGGGTCGGCAATATCCCCCACGGTCTGATAGATGCCGGCCCGCTTGCCCAATCTGAAGTTGAGCCGTTCTTCAGGAGGAAGTGCCAGGAATGCGTCGATGATCCCCAGCATGTGCTCCTTGTCATCGGGGAATACCCCCTCGACCTCAGACAATAAGTTCAAGATATGATCGCTCATAAAGGTGCCGGTGATCCCGTCGAGGCTTTCGATCAAGAGTCTTTCCTCGGTGATCTTCTCCTCCTCTGTCTGGAGCACGAAATCCCCCTCCTCGACCTTTTCCTGCAAGGCCATCCCGGGAAGGACCTTTAAGGTGCGCAGGCGGATGAAGTGGGGGTTGATCTGGTTCAAGACCTTGGCCGTCTCTCTGGCGTGCTCTTTCCACCATTTTTTGCCCCCCAGACCGAGGATCACATACTCCGAGAGCTCGATGCCGGATTCCATTACCTTGCGGCCGGCCTCGATGTGCTCGGCTGCGGTGACCCCCTTGTTCACATAGTCCAATAAGCGGTCCGAGCCGGTCTCAAGCCCCACGTGCAACCTCGTCAGGCCCGCCCGCTTCAGTTCCTTTAAGTCCTCAACGGTCTTACCCTGGGCGATGGTCTTTGATCTGCCGTAACTGGTAACCCGCTCCACCTGGGGAAAGGTCTTTTTTAAAAACGTGAGGATCTCCGCCAATTCCGCAGTCTTCAGGGTGATGGAATTGGCGTCCTGGAGGAAGACGTGCTTTCCCCCGAAGTAGAGCCACAGGGCGATACTGCGGAAGTGCTCGGTATAGAGATGAGGGGACTGAAAGATGCCTTCAACGAGCCCGCGGGTCACCTCCCCGCCAGAGCCGGCCCGCCAGGAGAGGGCCTTGATCTCATCGGCGATCTCCTTTGCCGCCTCGATATCCCCCTTGATCTCCGCGATCGGCCGCTTGGAGAACCGCTCACCCTTATAGGTCAGGCAAAAGGCACACTTGTTCCAGGTGCAGTTCCTGGTGACCCGGATAAGGAGGCTATAGGCCTCGCTGGGGGGCCTGATGGGGCCTTGCTCAAAGCTGAGTTTGCCTTTTTTCTCTGCCATACTAATTAAATCCTCCCTACCCTATCTACCGCCTCCTTTTTTGATACCGCCATACGGCCTGGTTGTGCTCCCTGAGCGTGGCGGAAAAATGGTGGGACCCGTCATTGCGGGAGACGAAGTAGAGGTAGTTGACCGGCGCCGGGTAGAGGGCCGCGATGAGCGACGATCTCCCGGGATTGGCTATAGGCCCAGGGGGAAGTCCGCGGATGAGATAGGTATTATAGGGGGTTCGCCTTTCAAGGTCCCTCTTTCTGAGATTGCCGTCGAAGTCCGCAATCCCGTAGATGACGGTGGGGTCGCTGCACAGGGGGATCCCGCGCTTGAGGCGATTGTGAAACACTGCGGAGATGAGGGGGCGCTCGTCAGGGACGCCGGTCTCCTTCTCGATGATGGAGGCGAGGGTGACGACTTCACGATCCGTCATGCCCAATTCTGCGGCCCGCCGGACGAAATCGGGTCCATAGACCCGCCTGAATTTCCCCACCATGGTCTGGATCACCTCCTCAGGGGCGACCCCTTTGGAAAAGAGATAGGTATCCGGAAAGAGATAGCCCTCGACGCTTGCACCGGCTATGCCCAGGCGGGAGGCGAGGTCTGATGAAAGGGCCGTCTGGACAAACTCCTCCTCTCCATTGATGATGCCCTCCCCTTCCAACCGGAGGGCGATCTGCCGAATGGAATACCCCTCGGGGATGGTGACCCGATATTTCACCACGTCCCCGGTGACCAGCCTGTGAAGGATCACCGGCGGGATCATGGAGGTGCTGAACGCATACTCCCCCGCCTTCACCCTTCCGGCGACCCCCACTATCCTTGCGAAGAGATGAAACCGGGTCGGGCTGCGCAGCAAACCCTCTTCGTCGAGGGAATGTACTACCTCTTGGAAGGTGGAACCCTTGGGTATCGAAATCCGCTTTTCCTCCCCCCGAAACTGCGGCGGGAGGGCGAGGAATAGTACCGCGTCCAGGAGGAGGGAGAGGGCGAGCACCAGGGCCACAAATGAAACCACCTTTACCACGCGGCTATTCATCCTGTACCCCTTCCCTTGCGTGATGGTCCAGGCTGTCGAGATAACCCTGCAGGATAAGGACAGCGGCCAGTTTATCCACGACCTTGCGTCTCTTCTTTCGCGAGAGATCCGCCTGGAGCAGCACCCGCGTCGCCTCCAACGTGGTCCATCGCTCATCCCAGAGGATGACGGGGATGGACACCGACTCCTCTATCTTGTTCGCAAAGGACAGGACTTTTTGAGCGCTCTCTCCCACGGAGCCGTCCATATTCTTGGGAAACCCCACCACCACCTCGGTGACTTTCGCGGCCTCAATGAGCTCCTTGAGCGCCGCGAGGTCTTCATCCAACTCCTTTCTAATCAACACCTGCATACCCTGGGCGGTATACCCCAACTCGTCACTGACAGCGACGCCGATTCGCTTCTCTCCTATGTCCAAACCCAGAACCCTCATGAAAATCCTCTTAAGGATTAAAAAATAGCATCTCTCATGAATTTTTTCCAGGAGTTTAATGCTAAACGCTTGACAAAAAGGCATTTTGTTATAAAATGCACAAAATTATTAGCAGCAACCAGCACATCAAGAAAAACAAAACTATCTCAACATGCGACTATTATAAGGAGGATTCTATGGATTTCGGTCTGACAAAAGAGCAGGCGATGGTACGGGATGCGGCGCGGGAGTTTGCCCAAAAGGAGATTGCACCCACCGTTGAAGAAGACGAAAGGGAGCACCGCTACAACGACAAGATCGTCAAGGAGATGGCGAAACTCGGCTTTTTTGGGTTTATCGCCCCGGAACGATACGGAGGCACGGAGATGGGTTATCTCGCTGCCTCCCTCGCAACGCTTGAGATCGCCAAGGAGAGTCCCTCATACGGCGTCACCTTCAACCTCCAGATGAACGCCATCCAGAGTGTGCTGCTCGCCTTTGGGACGGAAGAACAGCGGGAACGATATATCCCCCCCCTTACCACAGCAGATGCGTACGGATGTTTCGCCTTGACCGAGGCGGACACCGGCTCGGACATAGCCTCCATGCTGACCACGGCCCGCGAGACGGACGACGGTTATATCCTCAACGGGAACAAGATGTGGATCTCCGGCATCCCGGTTGCAACGGTCGGGATCATCTTCGCCATGACCGACCCTGAAAAGAAACACCGCGGCATGTCCGCCTTCATCGTTGACATGCAGACCCCGGGCATTGAACAGTGCGCCATAACGGAAAAGCTGGGCCTGCACAGCTCCCCCACGGGAGAGATCGTCCTGGCGGACGTCAAGGTGCCCAAGGAGGCCCTCGTCGGCAATCCCGGAGACGGCTTCAAGATCGCCATGTATATGCTCGATAGGACACGGCTTTCGTGCGCCGCCAGATCCGCCGGGGTCGCCGAAAAGTGTTTCGAGCTGGCCAAACAGTATGCCAATGAGCGGACCCAGTTCGGACAGCCCATCATCAATTTTCAGATGATCCAAGATCAGCTGGCGAGGATGTGGTGCGAACACGAGGCGGCAAAGCTCTTGGTCTTGAAGGCCGCCTGGATCGTGGACAACCTGCAAAAGATGGGCGGCAGGCCGACATTGAACATCTCGACGGCAAAGTACTATGGCGCGGAGGCCGCCGTGGCGGCGGCCAATGAGGCGATGAAGGTGTATGCATCCTACGGCTTTGGCACGGAATATCCCATCGAACGCTTTTACCGAGATGTCAAATCCTATCAGTGTGTCGAAGGCACCTCAAACATCCAAAAGGTGATCATCGCCAGGAATTTTATTGAAAAGAGGGGTTAATTGTTGCAGGATTTGAGTAATCCAGTGCCTTTTTGGAAAGAGGAGAGAAGGTCTTCTTGAACAAGAAATACCACTACCCTATTGCCGTAAGGCCGGGAGCAGCCACCTCGGGAGCCCCCGGCTCATCCTTTTTCGTTTTCACTACCGATGATTACACTTTTTTTTCTATGTGTATCATGTCACCTTTTTGAAATCCCATCTTGTCGAAGAAGTGGAGCAAGTCCCAATCCTTCCAGTTGAGGAAGGTGTAAATGGTATCCACACCGACCTGCCGTAGGTTGGCCACCATCTCGTTAAACAAAAGGCGGCCTATCCCCTTTTTCCGGTACCGGGGATGCACCCCAAGGGTGTCGATCCACCCCACCGTATCAGGGACACCGTACTCCCATCCACTGGCATCCCCCAGGATAAATCCAACCACCTTACCGTCCACTTCCGCCACCAAAGAGGCCATAGGCGACCTGTTCTCCGAGAGCTCTATCTTCATGCTCCAATATCCGGGTCTTTCCTTCCCAAGCACCTCCTTGTCTATTTCTACGATGGCATCCAAATCACCATATGCAAGGGCCCTGATCTTGACAGGCTCCACGGGTTCCATTACTTCTTTCCTTCCTTTGCTTCGCTTGTGAAAAGTTATAATAAAAAGTATAGCGGGGGTTTTGGAGGTGTCAAGAAAGACACCGAGTAGAAGTACCGAGAGATTATCTATAAAATACTTCGTTTTGATAAGCTAATTGGCTTATATTATTATAAAATTTCAGATTATAGTATTGGTTGTTTTGCAGGGGCCTTGGGCTCAATGCTTAGCACGTACGAGGCGAGTGTTATGGCATCATGGTGTGATGAGACATTGTTAGAACAGTTTCAAAAGGGGGTGGAGCACTGTTCGTCCTGTCAACGCCTCGCATAGGACTATTCGCAGATCAGGCATATAAAAAATGGCGGCGACATCGCTCATCCGCCGGTATTACTTCCGTAATCCCTTCTCAAATATCCTCTCACACTTCTCCGTAGCCCACTTGGCTCTGGCAGCGGCGGCCTCGGCCCTATCAGCGGCGGCTTCAACCCTATCAGCAGCGGCCTCCACCCTCTCTGCAGCCGTTTGGGCCGCCTGCATGGCCGCTTCAGCCGCTTCACGGTGTTCCCTGATCTGCTGGTCGCTCACGCAACCCGCTCCCAGGAACATGACAACAGCCAGTACGGTGAAGACACCGACGCTTGTCTTTATTCGCAACTTTTCTCCCATATCACACCCCTCCCGATACTTTTTGGCAGCATACCCTCGTGCTTCAATAATTTCAAGGGGCGAATCTTTTAGGCTTCGTTAAAAGAGATCGTCGACCTCCACCCGGTTTCCCTCCGGCATCTCCCCGTGGCGGGCGACATACTGTTGGAGGACCTCACTCTCCCGTTTCGTATAGAGGGGATCGACATCGTACCGAAAATAGCGGGCCTTGTCATTCACCGCCAACTGCTCTTCGAGCGCTTGGTGAAGGTCCCTGGTCCCTTTAATATACATGACGGTCTTATCCTCATCCAACAGCTGATAGACACCTTCCGTTTCCGGCACAGAGGTGAGATTCACCGCCACAAAGTCCATCCACGGTCCTTTTTTTGGCGCCACGGCAGGCCTCTTACCCCCCTGTCTCTCACGGTGCGCGGGGTAAGCCTTGTTATAGGCCTCCTCTTCTTCAAGCGACTCCTTCCCCATCAGGGCGCCGGTAGGACATACCTCCACGCACGCCATGCAGAAACGACAACCCGATGCCTGAAGCGTCGTATCGACAGTCCCCACCATGACCCGTCCATGCTCATCAAAGACGAAATCGAGCGCCCCGACCCCGCATACGTCGCGGCACGCCCGTATACAGCGCGTGCAACCGATGCAGAGGTTATAATCTGTGTCAAGGGAATCATGGTGGACAATGGGCAGGTCCTCAAAGGTATATCGCGGCGTCTCAGGCTTGAGTCCCACGTGTTCTACTACGCCTTGGAACTCACACCGGCCGAACAGGCTACAGCATCGTTCAACTTCCGGAAGATTCATGGAACAAGGGAATCGTGCGCACCCATCTTTTTGGGCGCACGTCAGGCAGGCATGAGGATGGGTGGCCGCCAACTCCATGATCCGATCGCTGCGAAACGCCTCGATCCGAGGGGAACCAGTTCGAATAACCATGCCCTCGACCACGGGGGTGCTACAGGCGCGGTGCAGATCTTCCTCCCCCTCGATCTCCACCACGCACAGCTGACAGCCTTCATATCGCAGGTCCGGCCTCTTATTTTCGATGCGTTCTCCCTCGCGATACACGGCACCTGCCGGCCGCTGGTGATCCACGGGAGGGACATCGGGATGAAAACAGATATGGGGTATATAGATCCCCGCCCCTTCGGCTGCTTGTAATATGGTCGTGCCTTCGGAGATGCTGATCTCTTGGTCATCGATGGTGAGGGTGATCATGGTCTCATCCGTCAGGAGACCGCGCAGTCATTTTTTCCCATATAACTGCCGCCACGCCTCCGAGTGGGAGATAGCCCCCGGCTCACACACGGCTACACACGGGGGCGGCTTTTCTCCGTAACCGGGTTGACAGGGGGCGCACGCATACCGAATCTTCTTGCGCATTGCATCCTTCACGCCAGCAACGAGGGCTTCGCTCATTGGATCATATTCATTCTCACCCACCTCAAGGGCATGTGCCGGACACACCTCGACGCAGGCGCCGCACGCCGTACATTGATCGGTATCGATACAGATGAACCAGTCTCCCGAGCCGTCCTTAAAACCGTAATATGCCCGCATGGTTTTTCCCTGTTACGCCTTGCGAACGCTCTGCGCCTTCCCCTTTCTCACCATGGCCTCCGCAAAGAGGGCCGCTCCTAAGGCACCGGCAATTTGGGTGTCGAATGGATAGGCCTTGTATTCAGGCCTGTACCACACTGTTTCCGCCGTCTTGATTCTCAATTCCTTTTCCAGCCTCTTGACCACCCCCTCATTTTTGGCAATACCACCCGTGATGACGAATTTCTCATGGACACCCAGGCGATTGAGCAGCTCCATGATCCGGTGGGCCATGGCCGCGCAGTAGGCGGCTATGATGTCGTTTTCAGGCACCCCTTCCTCCAACAATCCGACGACCTCACTCTTGGCAAAGACCACGCAGGTACTGCTGATCATGGGGGGTTCCTTTTCGATCTGGAAGGAGCGAGGGCCGATTTCCCACACCGGCACCTCGATGAGATCGGCAAAGACCTCCATCCCTCTGCCGGTGCCTGCCGCGCACTTGTCGTTCATCATGAAATTGAGGACCTTACCCTTCTCATCACAGTTGATGGCCTTGCAATCCTGGCCCCCCATATCCATAACCGTGCGCACCTCCGGTCCGTACATAAAATTTGCACCCCGTGCATGGCAGGCGATCTCGGTTATGGTGCGCTGCGCCATGGGGACATTCACCCTGCCATACCCCGTGCCGATGCAGTAGTCGATACGGTCCAAGGTGAGATCGGTCTTCCCCAGGGCCATGGTCAGGGACTTCCGTGCGCTATCAGGACTATCGTAACCGGTGCGCGTGTTACCGAAGGAATACAGCTCGCCGTCAACGACCACCACCCCCTGTGAGCTCACCGATCCTACGTCAACACCGGCCGTAATAAGTGTGCCCTTCTTCCAATCGATATCGGGATTGGTCCAGGTGCTCTCAGGCCATCTCCAGTATTCGTTGGTTGCTCCCTCACTCATCTGATTGCACCTCCACCTCCTTATCAGACCAATTAAGCCTCTCCCTCGGTAACGGTCTCCTGCTCTACTACCGTTGCCTCAACCTTCTCGTCCAATACACCGGATGCAGCCGCCACTGCCGCCCCCAGCGCTCCGATAAATGCAGGGTCAGCGGGAACAATGACATCAATTTGGATCTCCTTGGTGAGTGCATCGATAAACCCCTTATTGTTGGCCATACCGCCTATTACCACCACATCCTGTTCTAATCCTACAATACGGCCCACGGAGGCAATCCGTCCGGCGATGGCGTCATGCACGGCCTTGGCAATATCCTGTTTTGCCACCTTCTGGTGGATGAGGGAAACCACCTCCGATTCGCCAAAAACGGCGCATTGGGCATTCATGGGGATGGATTTCGTGGACTTCAGCGAGATCGTGGCCATCTCCTCCACGCTGATTTCCAGCGCCCTGGCCATGGCCTCCACGAATGTGCCGGCGCCGGCAGCGCACTTTTCATTGATGGCGAAGTCAAGGACCCTACCCTCGGGACTGACCTTGATGGCCCTCCCCTCCTCTGCGCCCACATCGATAACGGTCCGAGCCGAGGGAAAGAGGCGGTTGACACCCCTGACATCGGCCGCCGCATCGGGGATCACCCCGTCGGCAAAGGCGGCCCGCTTGCCGGCACTCCCGGTAGCCACCATGCGCTCCACGTCTGTGCGTTCGAGGCCGGCCTTTTTGAGCGTCTCATCATATACGGTTTCAGCGGCCGCGGCCTTTTGAATCCCCGTGGTCGCCTCTCCTTTGGCCAGAATCTCATCATCCTTTAAGACGACCACGTGGGCATTTTTCCCGCCGAGATCTATTCCTGCAACGATCATCCCTGCCCTCCGTTGTTTAGCGATCCCCTACTCCTGCCCCTAAATTTATTAAGTCTAAGGAAAACAGGATGTCACAAAGTGACACAATCGAATTTTTGATTATTGAGGGGATGTCGCTTCACGACACATCCCATCTGGCTAAAGAGCCACTGGCCAAGGGGTCACCTTCGGCTTCGGCTTATTATTTTTATCTGGCCGGAGGTGACCCTTTGGTCATAGGTGTGGGACTCTCACTGTTTTCTCCCTTATTTTACGCTACTTTTTTGAGTCCCAAGGTCTCGGTGACGAAGAGCTCTATGAGCCGCTTGACGCGACCCTCGTCGAACTCCCGCTCATCCGCCATATTTCCCTCATAGGTCATGACCGGGATACCCATCTCCTGCAAGGCGATCTTCATCTGCATCTGGTGCTGGGCCGTCCCCTCGCACCCTCGATTCAGGTGTATCATCGCCGCATCACAGTGCCACTGCCTGGCCATTGCGGTCACCAGCGCATTTTTGTAGGTGGCCCCGTAGAAGGGGGCCCACATGAGCTTCCCCTTCAGCTCTCCCTCTGCCAACAGCCTGAGGGCGTGGTCGCGGTCCTTGATGGTGATACCTTGTTCTTCAAGGGTCGGATAAGGGACAAGATCGCCGTTGGTATCCGGCGTCATCCACCCCATGAGGGAAAAGGTGTACAGGCTTGCTACGGAGACGACCCCATACTGTTCGAGATACCGATATATCCTGAGAAACCCCCACGGGGGCTGACTATCGCCCAAGACACGGCATTGCTCGTTGGCGACCGCAGCGATTTTATCGGCGACTCGATCCTGCACCTCCGGATATAATTCCTTCTCGTAAAAATCGGCAATGGCCTGGTTTGACTTCTCAAGCGTCCCCAGCACGTAGAGGGAGAACATCGTCTTCTCATCGAGAGGCGCCGGAATAGCCTGATTGAGCTCGCACGTCTTGGCCCAGTAACAATTCGAGCGGTAGGTATTGTAGACGTTCTGTATCAGCTTTTCATCGACGATCTTTCGACCGGTAACCCTTTCAATAAACTCAATTCCGTCATAGAGTTGTCCCACCACATACTCTATCTGCCGTTCTCCTATGTTGTCGTACGGCCCGGCCCCGACATCAAAACAGAAGAAGGGGGTTGTACCACCGCCGATTTCATCGGCCACTTGCAGCCACTTGGCATGGGAGCAGCATATCTGATTTTGAAAGATAAAATCCGCCTGGGGCCATGCCCCCCCAAAGGCATATTCATTAAGCGCTACCGAACCCCAATAGGCGCGCATATAGGAACAGAGATCACGCGCACACCCCCACTTGCCTTCGGCAGCCTCCTGATATCTGACTTGGAGCTTGGGATTGTGCGCTATGCTGGCCCCGTAGGGCTCCTCCGTAAGCCCGTGCACCTCACCCTCCAAGGCCTGGGGAATGGCGTCAAAGCTCCAGGCCCCGCCCTCCCAGCGCAGACCCCCTCGATCATGCGATTCTTTGTAGTCCTGGTAATATTGTTCCCTCAGCTCTTTTGCCCTGTTCCAGCAATCGAGGCCTTTTGTTTTATACCGCGCCATTAGTGCGCCTCCTTAATATCAATATCTCCAGGTAGTCTTTTTCAATCGAACAATTCATCGGCCCTGAGTTGCTCGACAAAGGCCTCGATCCGGATGCGGAATTGTCCCACGGGCACCGTCACGTCGAACTCGAGGAAACAACAGGGGATGCCGTGGCTTTCGAGATACCGTCTCAAACTCGGTATATCGCACTCGTGGGGGTCACAGAATTTTTGTTGGATCAGCACCACTCCCTGTACCCGATACTCCTTGGCCAAATTGAGTATATGGGGGAACCGTTTCCTCTCCCACGTCTCTTGTCCAAAGTCCTTGGTGGGACACGGTACGCGATCACAATACCGCGCGGCAATAGCCTCCAGGGGGTCTCCATCCGCAACCGTTGTATCCCAAAAATACCGCGAGCCCGAGCAGTGATCGTCGATCACGAAGGTGGCCCCCAGCGATTCGACCATCTCCATAAAGGGCCGGTCGTCATTCTCGCTCCCGACGATCATAAGTCGTATCCCGGGGTCGCGATCGAGCGCTCTGTGGGGAAGATCCCGCAGCAACTGCTCTACCAAGATAGTATGCTCTTGTTTGTCCATTATCTGGCTGGCCCATACCATGGTCATGGCCTCTGCACCGGTAATGGGCGGGTTGTCGTCCTTGCGGAATTCATAGACTTGCTTCATGAGTCTTCGATTGGTATTCATGACCTCGATACCACGGCCGAGGTCTTCATCGGTTATGGCTTGATTCGTCCACTCTTCCAACGCCGTCTTAAACTCGGCCAACTCTCCGGCAAGAAACTTCTTTGCGTGAGGGGTGGTGACGGCGTGGGGCATACACAAATAATATGACCACGGAGTGGGCACCTGCAGTTGCCACGCACCGAAGGCTTGACGGATATGGAGGCATGCCTGGGCGAGCATGACCCCGTCCAGGTAGTCATACCTGCCTACCAGGCCTTGGTGCAGACAGTCGCGGGAAAAGGGACACCACATATCAAACATATGCGGCGTTGCCAGGACGGGGGTTTCGTGTCCGCCGAATATGCGCACGGGGAGGATATGTGCCGCATAGATGATCTCCTCCGGCACATAGGTGCAAAAGTAGCCCACTACCTTGCCATCCGGATTGTTTTCCTTCCATGCCTTGGCATAGCTATGTCTCTCCTCATACCACTGTTTAAATTCCTCTATCACGAACCCGTTAGTCCCCTTCCGGCCCTTTTCGGTATAGTGTAACGCATTGCATTAGTGTCACACCGTTATAGATTCAGCGTCTTTATATCCTTAGTTGTATTCTCCGCTTGTGTTTTGTCGTACAACCATAGCAATATAATCGATTTTGTCAATACGGCTTACCGCCATAAGGAAGACCGTTGAGATCATGAGAGGCCGCTGTTAGGCGATGAATCATCACATAACTGCCACTACAGAGAGATAAACAGACCTGCAGCATCGGCGCCCACGGGGGGACATGCGATACCAACCGCAGGCACGTTGTGGAATAGAAATACAAGCTGGGGTAACGGTCCAGAAGGCAATCGAGAAAGGACACTACTCACTGCCGAGACTATGGAATAAAGTACGATGGTCTAACGGTTTTATTTGGCCAGCCTTGCCATATCACCCGTGGATATCTTGCCGCCACTGACTATCGTCGCCTCAACGGCGTCAACTCCTAAAAACTGGCTGACCTTTACCTTCCCTTTCTGGGTACCTGGCAACCGCCCCAGAGAAACCCCGGTTACCGCGTGTTTTACCTGCCTCCCAGGATTATAAATCTCCAACTCGTCTCCAACCCTCAAGCCTGTGGACTTGCCGGCATTGAGATAGAGCTTGTCGCCTGCCACGGAGGCCACGCTGGTAGACCATTCAAGGCCTGCCAACCCCCGTATGAGCCCCTCGGTAATTCCCTGAAGGGCAAAATCGATGGCCTTGAGAAGGGCCTTATTTTGACTCAACTCCCCTACGGCATGGGAGGTATAAACGGGATTGCTCCCTTTGATCGATCTGATGACGTTCCCGGTCTCCGTATTAAACAGCAGGACATCGATCTTCATGCTGGCCATCGCCTCTTCCGTCTTCGCCTGCACACCTGTCCCCACCACTGCATCCTGAACCGTCCCCGTCACCACCCCTTGAACCCCCAACAAGGTCCGCAACTGCCACAGGGAAGAAGTCGTCGATAAGAACCCGGCATCCCTACTCCCGAGGCTCTTTTTCACCAACTCCATATCCACCAAGACCACCGCTCCGCTCTCTTCCAGTTGCTTGCTGAGCTGTTGGGTCACCAGCCCCCCCAGTCCCCGTCCACCCCGCTTGGTCTTGTCCTGAAATTCCGCCACCACGAGCTTATATTTTAGCCTCCCCTGAAGATAAGGCGTGACGATGGGCTTGGTCTCGGGCCCGGCAAGCGCTACCTCTTCCCCTTCCTGTCCGGCATAAGGCCTCTTAGAATAAGTTGTCGCCCTCTTTCGCTCACTGGTTGGAGAAGTTTTTTGCGAACTGTAGACCCATTGTCCTTCCTTCGCCGTGCCGGCGGGCTGATCCTTGTCCTTCTTCTTAAAAAGGGTGCAAGAGGAGATAAGGAATGAAGCGGCGAGAATCATCACCATTATTCCCACTGTCCTTTTTCTCTTCATAATCGTGCTCCTTTTCTAATTAATGAGTGCGTCGGCATATACGGTTTCCATCTCAGGTGTATATGCTCCATCGTTCGAATAGACACAGAGGGGCGGCAATACGTTCACCCCTTCGCCTCCCCCTTTATACGCCTCAGCGAGAATGAATGCGGCCTCTTCGCCTTCCCGTGAGTGTACCCATCGAAGCGTCTTCGGCTCCAACGAGGCGCTTCGCAAACTATCCAAGAGCGTGACGGCCCGCTGGGCGGGAAAGATGATAAACATCCTCCCCCCCTCTTTTAAAAGATAACGGGCCGCTTGCAGCACGGCGTCGATGGTACACCTCACCTCATGACGGGCAATGGCCTTCTGGGGATAGGGGTTGATTCTCCCGCTCGAGACCCGGTAGTAAGGGGGATTGGTCACCACGACGTCGAACGTGGCAGGGGGAAACATATCGTCCAAACGCCTGATGTCTCCCTGAACAATATGGATGAGGCCCTCGAAACCATTGATGAGGACGTTTCTCTGGGCCAGTTCAGTTAACCCTTCTTGGATCTCCACCCCCACAATCTGTTCCGCACCTTCCCCCTTCTTCCCCAGTATGAGGGGAATGACCCCCACCCCCGTCCCTAAATCGATAACCCGTTCCCCTTTTCTCAACCGGACAAAACCCGCCAGCAAAACGGCATCTATGGAAAAACGGTAGCCGTCCTTTTCCTGGACTACCCTGAGCTTTCCGCCGAAAAGGGTATCGAAGGTCTCTTTTGG
>Ga0307422_1000510_pt1 | contig 21718 bp, 22 predicted proteins | sample SalMarWE160290MG_FD_202153 | JGI IMG/M metagenome (GOLD analysis project Ga0307422, IMG submission 202153) | Salt marsh sediment microbial communities from the Plum Island Ecosystem LTER, Massachusetts, United States - WE1602-90 | ecosystem: Environmental > Aquatic > Marine > Intertidal zone >...
AAAGCCAGGGGACCTCTTCGCTCTCCCGAACAAAAACTCTTCTTTGGTATAGGTTATTCTTTTCATTCCCCTTGCAAATAGAAATAATCACAGTATAATCTCTTGCATGTTTAATTTTGGAATTTCCACAACGATAACACATGATAGAGATGTTTTCTCCGCTATAAAAATGATAGGAGAAAGCTCTTTTAAATTCGTGGAAATCAGATGTGAAAAAGGTCACTTTGATTACGAGAATAAAGAAGAAATTAAAAAGGTTAAAGACTTGTTAAAGAAAAAATCTTTATCGTGCGTTTCTCTGCATCCGCCTTTATGGATCGATATTGCCAATAGGGAGGAATGGTCCAGGGTAAAATCTCTTAGAGAAGTCGAAAAAGTTATTCTTGTCGCGAAGAGATTAAAAGCCCCCAGAATTATTCTTCATCCCGGGAAAAAAGCAGGAGATATAAAAAAAGCGATTGAGAGCCTTACTGAATTATCGGAATTCGGGAAAGAGTTTAACGTCAACATTATATTGGAAAACACTTCGCCGGGAAATCTTGGGTCTAGGGCAAACGACTTACGTGTTTTGTCAGACGAGTTCGAACTGCCGGTTTGTGTAGACACATCTCACGCAAGCGCTAAAGAGGATATATTAAATCATATGCTTCAACTTTTTGAGGATAGGATAGAACATTTTCATTTGTCCGATTCAATGAATAAAGGAAGCGACGATCACCTGGTACCCTATGAAGGAAAAATTAACTGGGAACCGGTTTTGAGTTTTTTGAAAAACCACGATGGATTCGCGATGTTTGAAATTTATCATCCCGGTGATCTCGAAATTATAAGAGAACTTGAAAAAATTAAAAAGCAATGGGAAAATAACAAAATTAACCCTTGACCTTTTGTTTTTTTTTATTATTTTTTATTGTTAAAATATTGGAGGATTTAAATGGTTGTACAATGTCCGAAGTGTAAGACTAAATATGAGGTAGCGGACATGGATGTTCCTGCCGGAGGATGCGCTGTCCAATGTCTTGAGTGTTCCAATGTATTTACAATCTACAGGGAACCTCTCAATATAAAACTTATTCCTTATCGAGAGAATGAGTTCGAGCCGAGCGTGAGTGAAGCAAAAGAAATTTTAAAAAGCAGTATTGAATCCGGAAGTGAAACATCGGTTGAAGAGAAGTCAGTTACAGAATCGGTCCCTTTAACGGATGATTCCGAAAAAATGAAGCAACACAAAAAAGCAGAGAGGCTGGGAAGGTCTCTGGTGAAAGATATTTATCTTTATCACAAAGATAAAGTTGAACAGGGGAGAAGAAACGGCACGTTAGTTCAGCTTCTTGGAGAGGAAATAAAAAAGTCCTGGAAATTCTACAAGAAGCAGGTAGATCCGGAAATTCTGCAGGAGAAAAATTATTTTAAGGACGCTTTGAACGAGATTATAGCAGAAGGTAAAGAAGTATTTAAATAGTTCTCGAATAATCCCAATAAATCATCATGAATATTAGGAGGTTGTAAATGAAAAATCTGAAGTGGAAATGGCTTTTTATTTTCGTTTTGATAGCGATTTCTGTGTGGCAGTTATATTATTCTTTTGTGTTCTTTTCAAAAGATAAAGAAGAATTTAGCAGGATTCCGCAAAACAAACAGAAAGTAATTAAATCCAGGGCTCTGCATCTTGGCTTAGATCTGCAGGGAGGGATGCATGTGGTCATGGAAGTCGACAAATCGCAATTAAAAGAGGAAGAGCTTAAGGGTGCTGTCAACAGAGCTCTGGAGATAATTCGGAATAGAGTTGATCAATTGGGTGTTACCGAACCGGAAATATTGAGGCAGGGTGAGGATCGCATAATGGTCCAGCTCCCGGGCGTTATTGACAGAGAAAGAGCCAGGGAAATCATAGGTAAGACGGCTTTGCTTGAATTTAAGCTGGTTAGAGAACCCCGGGAAATGCAGAATATATTGAGTAGAGTAAACGAAAAGCTTAAGACTATAGTAGGGGATACTTTTGATCTTTTCAGTTATTTTCCCCCTTCGGCCAGAGCTTACGGAGTTATTTCGCCTTATAAGGTATATATTGATTCTCTTCTCGGTCTTACCGGGATACAGGATCAGATACCTCTTGGAGATACGATACAGTGGGGAAAAGAAGTTATTTTAGAAGGCTATAAATATTACCCGTTGTATATTTTAAAAAACAAGCCTTTGCTGACCGGTAGTTCGATTCTCGACGCTACATTAGGCGTGGGGACTCAGCATGACCCTATGGGCTACAGGATAGATCTTACCATGCGGAAAGAGGATTGGAGAAAATGGGCTCAAATTACCGGAGCAAACGTGGAAAGGCAAATAGCGATTGTTTTAGACGGAATAGTTCAGTCCGCCCCGGTCGTTCGTGAAAGAATCCCAAATGGCAGATCACAGATAACTATGGGAGATGCGACTATGGAAGAGGCTAAGACACTGGCGATTATTCTTAAGGCCGGAGCCCTGCCCGCGCCTCTCAGAGTGGTTGAAGAGCGTTCTATAGGACCTTCACTCGGTTTCGATTCGGTTAAAGCGGGAGTGCGGTCTCTTGTTATAGGGGCAATCCTTGTTTTCCTTTTTATGATTGTTTACTACTTGAAGGGCGGGTTGGTAGCCATCCTGGCTATGATTTTAAATTTAGTTTTCTTATTGGCGGTTCTTTCCGGACTGCGAGCCACCTTGACCCTACCCGGTCTTGCCGGGATCGTTTTAACTGTTGGCGCTGCAATAGACGCCAATGTTTTGATTTTTGAGAGGATACGGGAAGAATTACAGTCAGGAAAGACAATAAGAACTGCGATAGTAGGAGGGTATCAAAAAGTTTTTTCTACTATATTAGATGCCAATACGACAACTTTTATTGCTGCTGTCATATTGTTCTATTTCGGGACCGGTCCCATAAAAGGGTTCGCCGTAACTTTGTCTATTGGTCTTGCCGCAAGTTTTTTTACAGCCATATTTATTACCCGGAATCTATTTGAATTCTGGATATTAAAAGGGTTAAAAAGTTTGCCGATGCTGAGTTTCTTTAAGAATCAAAATTTTGCTTTCCTGAAAGCGAAGAAATTGGCTTTTATTGTTTCCGGTATTTTGATCTTGAGTGGAATAGTATCGGTCTTTATACACGGAGGACTGAATTACGGAGTAGATTTTACGGGAGGAAGTATTCTCGAAGTTCAATTCGAAGGAGAAGCCATTTCTTCCGCGGAAGTGAGAGAAGCGCTTGCTACTGTAGGTTTCGGTGAGGCGGCGATACAAAAGGAAAGAGAATCCAATCTTTTCATGATAAAAGTGCAGGAAAGCGAAGAAAGCGCAGTGGAGAAACTCAAAGGCGTTTTAATGAAAACTTTTTCGGATAGAGAAATCGATTTTCAAAGGGAGGAACTTGTCGGTCCGGCAGTTTCCAGAGGTCTCCAGACGAGGGCTTTATGGGTAGTACTGATGGGGATGCTTGGTATACTCATTTATGTCGCGATACGCTTTAACTTCCGCTTTGGAGTTGCTTCTGTCGTAGCTTTGATCCACGATATTTTCATAACTGTGAGTATACTTTCAATAACCAATACGGAATTCAGTATTCCGATAATAGCTGGTTTACTGACAATACTCGGTTATTCGATAAATGACTCTATAGTGGTTTCTGATAGAATCAGGGAGAATGTAAAGCTGATGAGAGGTAAGCCTTTCAAAGAAATAATAAATTCATCTATAAACCAGACATTTTCAAGGACTATAATAACTTCACTGACCACTTTGTTTGTTTTACTCTCTTTGTTTTTCTTCGGTGGAAGAATACTTCATGGTTTTTCTTTGACTCTTCTTGTGGGCGTGGTGATTGGTACCTACTCTTCGATTTTTATCGTGGCTCCAATAGTGGCAGAATGGGAGAAGAAGTCACCTTCAAGGAAGAGGTAATGAACGAAACGAAACATTTCAAAGTCGGAGAGGTTCTGATTTCGGAAGGGGATGTGCCGAAGGAAATGTTTTTGATAAGGAATGGAAGAGTAAGAATAACAAGGAAAGGGGAATGGATAACGGATTTGAAGACAGGAGATTTCCTGGGCGAGATGGGCGCTCTCGATAGACATCCCAGGAGTGCCACAGCTGTGGCTATAGAAGATACGACGGTTTCGGTTCTGGCGGTTGGTGAAGTGGAGGAGAAATTACAGGAAAATCCGATGATTTATCATCTGGTAAAATCCCTGATTAAAAGATTAAGAGAAACAGACAGGAGGTTGTATTTTTAAAATGAGGTTGGGTGTAAATGTCGATCATATCGCCACAATAAGAGAAGCCCGTGGAACGAATTATCCGGATCCGGTAGAAGCGGCGCTCCTGGCGGAATCCTCTGGCGCGGATGGGATAACCTGTCACATAAGAGTTGATAGGAGACACATAAAAGAAAGAGATATAAAGATACTGAGAGAGGTTGTAAAAACACATCTAAATGTGGAATGTTCTCTGGATGAAGGAATTCGGAATTTTCTGAAATCCGTAAAGCCGGATTGGGTCTGTCTTGTTCCTGAACGCCCGGAGGAAATAACAACCGAGGGAGGTCTCGATATCAGGAAAATCGCAAGAGAAATTAAAAAAGCCACACAAGAATTTAAAAAATCGGGTATAAGAGTTACTTTTTTCATTGAGCCTGTGAATGAAATTGTCGAGCTTTCTTCAAAGCTCGGGGCGGATGCGGTGGAACTGAATACGGGTGGCTGGAGTGAGAATTCGACGGAACGCAAACTAAAAAGAATTGAAGAAGCCGCCCAGGTAGGCATTACTCTGGGACTTGAGGTTCATGCGGGTCACGGTTTGAATCTGCAGAATATTGATGATATAGTCCGGATCGAAGAAATCAGTGAGTTGAATATAGGACATGCAATAATTGCTCGATCTCTTATTGTCGGGATTGAAAGAGCAGTTGCTGAAATGAAAGAAAGGATTTTACTCGGAGTTTAAAAAATCCAAGTTGGATTATCCTGGGGCCCTTGCTTATCTGTCTTCCCTCGTTGATAGGGAAAAAAACGAAAGAAAAAAATATAAAATTTCGTTAACAAATTTTAAAGAACAGTTAAAAAAGTTCTCTGATCCCCATAAAAAATTAAGAGGTTTTTTAATAGGAGGGACTAAGGGTAAAGGTTCGACAGCTTATGTTGTGGAAGCAGTCTGCAGGAAAGCGCACTTCAAGACCGGGCTTTTTACTTCTCCGCATCTTATTTCTTATAGAGAAAGGATAAAAATAAACGGAAAGCCCATTACCAAAAGCAAGTTTGCCTCTCTTATTGAAGAAATTTTAGAGAGTGAGGCTGATTTATCTGTATTCGAAACTTTAACCACTATGGCTTTTCTTCTGTTTGCGAGAGAAAAAGTGGATTATTCTATTTTCGAAGTCGGATTGGGGGGGAGGTTGGACGCAACAAACGTTTTTGAACCAGATGTTTCTGTAATAACTTCCATAAGTTATGACCATACTGAAATACTCGGTGAAACTCTTGAGAAAATTACCAAGGAAAAATCAAAAATTTTAAGAAAAGAAAAAATTAATATTTCGGCTCCTCAGCAGAAAGGAATCGAAGAAATATTGAAAAAGGAGGTTGAAGGGAATATAGAATTCGTAAGGGATTATAAAGCGATCTCATTAACCGAAAAGAAAACCGTGTTTAAATTAAACGATGAAAAAATTTCGACCGGTTTAGTAGGCGCGGCTCAGGCTTTAAATTGTGCTCTGGCGATTACAGCCTGCAGGAAAGCAGGTGTTGATTTGAGTGGCAAAAAACTCAATGAGACTTTACTGGGTTTAGAAATACCCGGGCGTTTTCAAATTATATCGAAAAATCCGCGTATAATTCTCGATGGAGCTCATAATGTCTCATCTGTCAGGGCTCTAAGAGAAACAATTAAAAAAATTTATGACAAGAGAGTTTTGCTTGTTTTTTCCTGTCTTAGAGGGAAAGATATAAGAGGTATGCTAAAAGCGATAAAACCCATTGTTAAGAAAATTTATCCTACCGAGATACCATATATCAGAAAAACACCGATTGAGGAGATAAGAAAGACTGTACTGCAAGCAGGTGTGGAGATGGCTGATACAACGGGTTTAATAGAAAAAGATATAAAAATCGCGGTCGAGGAAGCCTCAAATTCAGATATAATAATTGTAACCGGCTCTTTTTATCTCGTCGGAGAAGCCTTAAAAATTAAGCATTAAAATTAAAACGCTCTTGATTTCAAAAAATTCTCACCTTGACAAATATGAATTATTTATATCATTGTACCTTTAAGACTATTTGTTGTTCGTAATGAATTCGATAACTAAGGATTTGTTGAAAAATTACGAGTAAAAAATTATTGAGAGTTACTTGCAACAAAGGAGGAATTATGAAAAAAGTTGCAGTGTTTATTGATGTGCAGAATATTCAGCAGGTTTTTGAAAAGCAGGGAGCGGAGATTAGATACGATAAATTAAAAAAACATCTTGTTGACAAATATCATGAAGAGAACGGAGATGTTGTTAAATTTACAGCTCTTATTCCCTTAAGGGAGATGGACGAGAACAGGCTTAAATTGATCGACGCGATTTCCCTTTCCGGTTATAGAGTTCTCAGCAAGATGGCAAAGGATAGACCCGATGGTACAGTAAAGGCTAATATGGACGTAGAAATGGCTCTTGAAATCGTTGCCGTTTCAGATTATGTCGATGAGATCGTTATCGTATCCGGGGATAGTGATTTTGAACCATTGATTCATTATCTAAGTAGAAGAGGTAAGAAAGTTCTTTTGATAGGTCCGGGAAGAGGACCAACCGCCATTGAGATTATTAGGGCAGCCGACGAATTTGAAAACCTGGACGAAATAAAAGATATTGTGCGAGCAGGTTGACAAAATAATTCTTGTTGTTATGTTATTTTCGATCCTCGGTAGCTCAAAGGAAGAGCGCCTGACTGTTAATCAGGATGTTGCAGGTTCGAGTCCTGCCCGAGGAGTTTAATTTAAACTTTTTGTCGGAAAAAAGGATAGGATAGGTGCCCTACCGTAAGAGAAAAACGACATTTGATAAATTTTCTGGTGTTTTTTTACCTCTTTTTTTTCTTTATCTTTTTCTGTTAGGGATAGAACTTTTAAATTGTTCTCTAAAGGGATTCGGAACAGGTCTCGCGAGAATGTTAATAAGCACTACTTCAAATCCTCTCATCGGACTGTTCATTGGATTACTCGCTACTTCCATAATTCAATCCAGTTCGGTTACAACATCTATAGCCGTAGGATTCGTAGCGGCCGGTACCTTAACTGTTTCCAATGCTATACCAATAGTTATGGGTGCCAATATCGGAACCACAATTACCTGTGTAGTCGCTTCTTTAGGACATTTCTCGGTCGACAAGGAATTTTCTAAAGCTTTTCCCGCAGCAATTGTGCACGACATTTTTAATATTTTGTCCGTTATAGTTTTTCTTCCTGTCGAGTTATTATTCCATCCGATCGAACGTCTATCTCTTTTTCTGACCGACTTTTTGCTGGGGAAGGGAGGTGTAACTTTCCATTCTCCTTTAGGTATAATAATTGATCCTGTTTCACTTAGAATAGTAGGTTTATTCAACAGGCATTATTTTCTTTTGACTTTTTTATCTTTGCTTATCGTTATTTTTGCCATAACTTTTTTCGTGAAATTTCTCAGAAAGGCTTCTGCGGAGAAATTCGAATCACTCATAGATCGTTATCTTTTTAGAAACCCTTTAACGGCCGGGCTCCTCGGTCTGGGATTAACCGCATTTGTTCAGTCGAGTTCGATAACTACGTCTCTTGTTGTTTCACTCGTTGGGACGCAGCTTACCACAATCGAGAAAATATTTCCTTATACCCTCGGGGCTAATTTAGGGACGACGGTAACGGCTATTTTAGCCGCTTTGGTGACCGGAAACATTAATGCAATAACAGTGGCACTCTGTCATTCTATATTTAATCTGTTTGGTATTACCGTCTGGTATCCTTTAAGAAGAATCCCTATTTTTCTTGCCGAGAAGCTCGGAGAGTTGTCGGGAAGAAAGAGGTTACTTGCATTTATTTATATAATAACTATATTTATAATAACACCGGTGATTGCAATATTTATTATCGGGAGGTAAAATGTTTAAGTGGTTTTCGGAATTTTTTAAAGGTTCGGGGTTGATTGATGAAGCTGAAAAGATGGTATCGGATATGCTCGGTATTGCTTACGATATGTTTCAATATTCGATGACAATCGTTATCGAAAAAAAGACGGAAAAAGAAAACATATATGAGATCGACCAAAAATTGAATTCCATGGAGATAGATGTCCGAAAGAAAATATTGGAACATCTTTCGATTAATCCCAGTCAGGATATTACTCCTTCTCTGGTTCTTGTAACACTCGTCGTAGACATAGAAAGATTGGGCGATTATTCGAAGAATCTGGTTGAGGTTTCGCATAAATATCCGGAGCCTTTAAAAGGGAAGTATATAGAAAAAATAAGAAATCTCGAATTAGAGGTCCGGAAATGTTTTGAGAATACAATAAAAATCTATAACGAACAGGACGAAGAACTTGGTAAACAGGTAATGGAGAAGCTTTCGCGTCTTATCGATGATTGTCAGGACTTGTTGGAAAATTTGATAGAGGATAAAAGCTTGAAAAGCAGAGAAGGGATTGTATATGCTCTTCTGGTGAGACACTTAAAAAGAGTTTCTTCTCACGTCAGAAATGTTTGTTCCGGTATCGTTAATCCTTTTTATCGTTTGGGATATAAACCGAATGAGAGGTGATTTTTTTTATGGTTTTATGCTTTATACTTTCCGGCTATCTTACTTTTCCCGTAGGTGAGAAACTTAGCTATGGAGCATACTTTGGGCCTTTAAGAGCGGGATATTCCGTAATGGAAATAAAAAAAGAGATTCTAAAGGGTGAGCCTGTCTATTCAGTAGAGTGTGTTCAGAAAACGGAAAAAGCGTTTTCTGTAATTTTTCGGATAGATGATTATTATAAATCTTTCGTCGATACGAGTACTTTTTCTTCTGTCTCCTTTATCAAAAATATTAATGAAGGGAAGTACAGTAATAACCTTACTTTAACATTCAAAGAAGATTCGGTTTTTTATACTGATGGTCGAAGAACCGAGAAAATCGAAGAAGCTAAAGATATTTTTGCCGCTATTTACTGGATGCGTTGTCAGACTTTTTATCCGGGAGATACTTTGAAAATCCCTTTTCATTCTTCGGGTAAGAACCAGGAAATGATTGTTCCTGTTTCAGATTTACAGTGGACAACAGTTCCTATGGGGAAGTTCAGAACTTTTTTGCTGACTCCACAGGTAAAGGATGAAAGAATTTTCGGTTCGGAGGAGCCTATAAAAATCTGGGTTTCTGTCGATCCTCAACATATCCCCGTAAAGATCGAGAGCAAACTTAAGGTTGGTACAATTAGTTTCCAAATGGAAGAGCTTGCGGTGGCGGAAGGAATATAAGCTATGATTTATACAGTAATAATGGCAGGTGGGAAAGGAACCAGACTTTGGCCCGCTTCCACAAAGAAAGAACCAAAACAGTTTCTTCCGATAGTGGGAGATGAGTCGCTTATAAATCAGACCAGGGACAGGGTGAAGCCTCTTACGCCCTTAGAGAGGATTAAAGTGGTTACTACACCGGAATTGAGAAACAGAATTAAAAAAGCCGGTTTTTTAGAAGAAAATATTTGGGTTGAGCCTAAGGGTATGAATACCCTTTACGCTATATCTCTTTCCGCGGCCAAACTCTTAAAAGAGGACAAATATGCATTGATGTTGACGCTTCCCTCCGATCATTGGATTTCTGATGGTAATGATTTTATAGAAACGGTTAAAAAAGGAATCAAATGGGCTGAAAAGGGATATCTTGTAACTTATGGAATTGTACCGACGAGACCTGAAACGGGATATGGATATATAGAGAGAGGAGAAAAGTTAGAAAATTCTGTAATGAAAGCTAAAAGATTTACTGAAAAACCTAAAATTAAAACGGCTAATGATTATTTGAAAAGTAAAAATTTTCTCTGGAATAGTGGTATCTTTCTCTGGCAGGCGGAGACAATACTCAATGAAATAAAAAAGCATCGAGCTGAAATTGCCGCAAACATAGATGCTCTTCTTAAATATCCCAGCGAAAAAAGCATAAGTGTTTTTTATAAAGAAGGGTTACCTGTTTCAATCGATTATGGTGTTTTGGAAAGAAGCGATAAAGTGGTTTTTGTGGAATCTAACTTCAAATGGGATGATGTGGGAACCTGGTCATCTCTTGAACGTATCGAGTTACCTGACGATAATCAAAATATTAAAAAAGGAAATGTGGTTGCTATAAACTGTCATGATAATATATTTTATTCAGATAATGGTATAATTGTGGCGAAAGATTTGTCCAAGATGGTTGTGGTCAGAACTAAAGAGGCGATTTTAATTATACCCAAAGCAGACGCACAGAAATTAAAGGAAATTGTTGAACAGCTTCCAAAAGAATATAAATAAAAAATGGAGGTACTTATGAAGTATTACTTATACTCTCTAATTTTGGTGTTCCTGGTTCTCGGGTGCGCAAAAAAACAGGCAGTGGCAGAAGAAGGTTCTATTGGAGAAACAGTATTTGAAGAAATATCGGGCGAAGAAATAGACACTTCTTCAATTTTCTTTGAAGAAACCACTCCTGAAGAAACCACTTCAACTTCGTTTTTCGAGGAGCTGGAAGAGGAGGAAGAAGTAGTAACTCCTTTTGTCGGTGAACCCGTGACACAGCAGGGTTTCAGAGTCCAGATCGGAGCTTATCAGAGCGAAAGAGAAGCAAATCGGGCGGCAGAAAGAGCTCGGGGCTCTCTGGGTAGGAGTGTGTACGTTCAGTATATTGCTCCCTGGTATAAAGTTCGAGTAGGAAACTTTGCTAACAAATATGAGGCGACTCAGTACAAAAATCAGCTAAGGAGCACCACGTCGTATCGTGATGCCTGGGTGGTACCGTCAGAAATAATTGCTGAATGAGATTGCTCGTTGCTTCCAAGAATCGGGGTAAAATTGACGAGATAAAAAGGATATATAAGGGTTCAATAGAAATATTAAGCCCTATTGACATAGATTTTAATCTTGATATATTGGAAGACGGAGCTGACTTACGCCAGAATAGCTTAAAGAAAGCTATGACATATTTTATGAAGACAGGTATTTGTGCTATTGGAGAGGATACCGGGTTGTTTGTTGAAGCTCTTGGGGGTAAACCCGGTGTTTATTCCGCGAGGTACGGCGGAAGGGGCGATGAGAGCAACATAAGGAAGTTGCTTTCGGAAATGAAAGGTAAAGGTAATAGAAAAGCTTATTTTAGAACAGTAATGGCTTTAGTTTTAAAGGAAGATTGGGTTGAATTTTTCGAGGGTGAGGTAAGGGGAAAAATTACTGAAAAAGAAATTGGTAACGAAGGTTTTGGGTACGATCCCATTTTTTTACCTGATGGATATAAAAAAACTTTTGGAGAAATGAGTGAAGAAGAGAAAAATAAAATTAGCCACAGAAGCATAGCCCTGGAAAAAGTTTTTTTTTATATTGAAGACAAAAAAATTGAAAAATTTTGTCACTGATGGCGGGGTGTAGCGCAGCCTGGTTTAGCGCACCTGCTTTGGGAGCAGGGGGTCGGTGGTTCAAATCCACTCACCCCGAGAGCGCCTGTAGCTCAACTGGATAGAGCATCGGATTTCTAATCCGATGGTTGGGGGTTCGAGTCCCTCCAGGCGTATAAAAAAAATGGTGAGTGTAGCTCAAGTGGTTAGAGCACTGGACTGTGGCTCCAGGGGTTGGGGGTTCGAATCCCCTCATTCACCCATAATGCGTCAGTAGCTCAGTTGGTAGAGCAGCGGACTCTTAATCCGCGGGTCGGGGGTTCGAAGCCTCCCTGACGCATTTTTTTATAGAAAAGGTTAGACATTGGGGGGAAATTGGATTTAAAAAACTACATAGACAAAGATCTGATTTTTCTGCTTAAGGAAAAAAAGAAAGAAAGGGTTTTGTTCGGAATGATTGATTCTATATGTGAGATCAAAAATTTAGAGAATAAAAAAGACATTAAGAACGCTATATTGTACAGAGAAAGTTTGATGAGTACGGGTATAGGGCTGGGTATCGCGGTGCCCCACGTAAGAATTAAAGGTGTTAAAGAACCTGTGGTTGCAGTGGGTATTCAGAGAGAAGGTATTCCCGATTATGTAACGATAGATGATGTTCCTGTTAAGATGGTGATTCTTATAATAGCCGGCGAAGGTCAACACAAGGAATATATTCAGATTCTCTCTCTTGTTGTTACGAAATTAAAGCAGGACGATGTCAGGGAAGAATTAATTAAAGCACAGAATAAAAAAGAACTTTATGAGATACTGGTATCTTGAAAAAAGATGTTTGGATTCGGGATAAATATACTGGTAGTTATAGGGCTGACTGTTTTTATAGGCACTACAGCATCTCGCTTTTTTAGAAGATTTAAAGTTCCGCAGGTTATAGCGTTTATTATATTGGGTTTTATACTTGGAGATTCTGTTTTAGGAATTGCAACCAGAGAGTTACTGTTTGCTTTTTCTCCGTTTAACATTTTTGTTCTGGGTATTACCGGTTTCTTAATAGGTGGAGAATTAAAAAAAGAAATTTTCGAAAAATATGGCAGGCAATTTATAAATATATTGTTTTCTGAAGCTCTTCTTGCTTTTGTTCTTGTAACCGGTTTTGTGGTTCTGGTCGGCAACATATTTTTTGATAATAGCGCATTTGTATGGGCTCTGGGATTGCTGCTTGGGGCAATTTCAGCCGCCACCGCTCCGGCGTCTACAACCGATGTTCTATGGGAATATAAAGCTCGGGGCCCTTTAACCACGACCATTTTAGGAATAGTCGGATTGGATGACGGATTGGGACTCGTTTTATTCGCTATTGCCTCCAGTATTGCCCTCGCGATCGTAGGTAAAGAAGCTCCGGCTATACCATCTATGTTGTTTCATATATTATATAGAATAGGTATTTCTGTAGGTGTTGGTGTTTCAGGAGGCTTTTTATTATCTTTAATTGTGAGAAAAATCAGTGATAAATACGGTATAATAACTTTTTCACTCGGAATAATAATTTTGGTACTTGGTATTTCGGATTTCCTTGAATGTGATGTTCTTTTGGCGGCTATGACCATTGGAGTTTTTACAACTAACTTTATTCCCCGGAAAAGCAAAGAAATGTTCGAACTAATAGATGAACTGATGCCGGTTCCTTATATCATTTTTTTTACTTTCTTCGGAGCGCAGCTGAATCTTAATAATCTGACTCTTCCGATAGTTTTTATTATTATTGTATATTTGATTGGCAGGACTCTGGGTAAGGGGTTGGGAGCCAATATGGGAGCCAGAACATCAAAGGCTCCCGCGACAGTAAAAAAATACCTCCCCTGGTGTCTTTTTAGTCAGGCGGGTGTGGCTATAGGTTTGTCGATTCTCGCGTCAGAGCGTTTTCCGGAGCAAATCGGTGATTCGATTGTCGTAGTCATAACCGTTACGACCTTTATCATTCAAATTGTAGGGCCCTTAGCGATTAGAGTAGCTATAACCAAAGCCGGGGAAGCGGGCCTTAATATTACAGAAGAAGATATAATCAGAGAAAGCAAGGCAAAAGATATTATGGATATGAATGTCCCGTTGATTTATGAACAAATGCCTTTAAAGCAAATCTTGAAAACTTTCAGCAAAACCGATAATCTCTATTATCCAGTTGTCGATAAAAATAAAAGGATGTTGGGTGTTATTACCGTGGATCAAATAAAAAATTCATTGATGACTACCGGACTTCATTCTTTTATTATAGCTTACGATTTAATGGAAACTGTTGTAGCAAAAGCCTCTCCCGATTTGCCGATGACCGAAGTGTTCGAAATTTTGAATCGTTATAATATAGAATACCTCCCTGTTGTTTCCGGCGGAGACAAAGTTATAGGTTTCCTGGAAAGAAGGCAGATTTCCCGAAAGATATTTACAAAGTTAATCGAATTGCAGAAGGAAGCGGAAAACCTTGTTAGAAATTAAACAGGGAAAATTTTTAAGATTTGAGTTCTATTATGGATTCGGCAAGATGGTCGAAAAGTTGCTCGAGTTTTTCTGACTTAACGGAAGAAAAAGCGATTCTCAGATCTCGTTTCCCGAAAGAAATGGTTCCTATTCCATGTTCTTTCAGAGCGTGCGCTCTTACTTTTTCGCTGTCGATATCTTTTAATCTTAAACACATAAAATATCCGGAATTAAAAGGATAAACATCCCAGAGCTTTTTAAATTTCGTATCGTAGACAATTTTTTTTACTTTTTCTGCGCGGGCTTTTAATTTTTTGTATTTTTGTTCTTTTTCCTTTTGATAATGACCTTCACTCAGAACTTTCAGGCATATCGATTGTACGGGATGAGAACAGTTCGAAATAGAGCATCTTATCGCCGCGGCAGTTTTTTTCTCCATGATGTCGTAAACGTCTCTGTTCTGATTGTAATTACCGAAGGTTAAAAATCCTATTCTGAAACCCCATACGTAAAATTCTTTCGTGAAACCGTCGAGTTTTACGGCTACAATGTTAGGATGCAGCCCAACGAATTTAGAAAAAAAAGAACCCTGTAGCAGATTATCTTCAAACGAAAGCCCGTAATAAGCATCGTCGATTAAAACGAGAATTTTCTTACCGCTCTCGGCAAGATCGAGCAAAACCTCGGTAATGGCATCGGCTTCTTTTTGTTTGGGAGTGTAACCGGTCGGATTATTAGGGAAGTTAAAAAGAAGTACGGCTTTCTCTTTTTTGCAATCATTCAGTACTCTCTTTAGAGCGGCAACATTGAGTTTTGTTAAAGAAGAATCAAAAAAATCATAGTTGACGATATTGGCTTTATATCTTGTCCGGTAGATAAGATTATAGTTCCCCCACATCATATTCGGGAGATAGATTTCGTCTCCTTTATCGATAAAAAGATCCCCGGTTAACATCAACCCGTTTGTCATTGCGTGTGTCACTACCGGCAGACTGATTTCTTTACTTTTGAGTTCATTTTCCGATATGATTTTTTCCTTCCATAGCTTTCTAAGCTCAGGTAGTCCATAAGGAGTCGCGTATGGAAAGATTTCGGAAGGAGTTAAATTATTAAAGAATTTTTTTATAGAGGGAAGGTACATAGGCCCTCCATTCTCTTTTGCTATTCCAATAGTGGCGTTACATTCATACGCGTGTAATTTAGCTTCCGTGCTCTGGGAGATTATGCCTTTTGGCATGTATATTTCCTTTCCGAAATCACTCAAAAGGTAGAATAAAACCGGGTCATTTTCCCTTAAAATTCTGTTCAGCTCTTTTGCTATTTCATTCATATCAATTCCTTACTGCAAAACTCAGATGAATAAATATCGTCTCTTTCTGTTTTGTCAAGAGGTTAAAAAAAAGCCCCTTGACAAATCTGATAATCGTTGTATCATTATTAATGAATTTTTGCGCTTTGCTAACACTGATTGTGGTATATTAAAAGTAAAAAATGCAATAACAAAAAGGAGGTATTTATGATTGAACCAGTAGGCAGACGTGTTTTAGTAAAAAGAATAGAAGGGGAAGAAGAAAAAAAGAAGAGTGGAATTATAGTCCCCGACACGGCGAAAGAGAAACCTCAGGAAGGCGTTGTTAAGAATGTGGCAAAGGTTGGTAAAGATGATGATCCTCTTCCTGTTAAAAAGGGAGACAGGATTCTTTTTGGCAAGTATAGCGGAACAGAAATAGAATATGATGGTGAAGAATATCTGATATTAAGTGAAGATGATATTCTCGCGAAAATAGGATAAAAGGAGGTAGTAAAAATGGCTGCAAAAGAAATAATATACGCTCAGGATGCGAGTAATTCTCTGAGAGAGGGTGTAACCAAGCTCGCTAAAGCTGTGAGGGTGACTCTTGGTCCAAAAGGAAGGAATGTCGCTCTGGAGAAAAGCTGGGGTGCTCCGACGGTAACAAAAGATGGAGTCACCGTAGCTAAAGAAATCGAATTGGAAAATCCTTTTGAAAACATGGGTGCGCAGATGGTGAGGGAAGTCGCGTCTAAAACAAGTGATGTGGCGGGTGATGGTACCACTACCGCTACCGTTCTTGCCGAGGCTATACTCCTTGCGGGAATGAAAAACGTAGCGGCCGGGGCAAACCCTATGGCATTGAAGAGAGGAATGCTCATGGCTGTGGATAAAGTGATTGAAGAACTCAAAAAGCTTTCACATGACGTCAAAGGAAGAGAGGAAATTGAACAGGTAGCTACAATTTCAGCAAATAACGATAAAGAAATTGGAACGATAATAGCGGATGCTATGGAAAAAGCAGGTAAAGACGGAGTAATTACAGCTGAAGAAGGAAAAGGTTTAAAGACAGAACTTGAAGTTGTTGAAGGAATGCAGTTCGATCGCGGATATATTTCTCCTTATTTTATAACGAATCAGGAAGATATGTCAGCGGAGCTGGAAGATGCTTATATTTTAATACATGACGGAAAACTTTCCGCAATGAAACCACTCTTGCCTCTGCTCGAGAAAATTTCTCAGCAGGGTGTTCCACTGCTTATAATTGCGGAGAGCGTTGAGGGCGAAGCTCTTGCAACACTTGTGGTTAACAAACTCAGAGGGACTTTGAATGTGGCTGCAGTTAAAGCTCCCGGATACGGTGATCGAAGGAAGGAAATGTTAAAAGATATCGCTATTCTTACAGGCGGACAGTTTATTTCCGAGGAGATCGGAATTAAGTTAGACGCTGTCCAGATAGCCGATCTTGGAAGATGCGATAAGGTTAAGGTCGATAAAGATAATACCACTATTATCGGAGGAAAAGGTAAGGGTGATGAAATAAAAGGCAGAATTCAGCAGATTAGAACCGAGATCGACTCTACAACCTCCGATTACGATAAAGAAAAACTCCAGGAAAGATTAGCAAAGCTGACCGGTGGTGTGGCTGTTATAAAAGTCGGTGCCGCAACCGAAGTAGAAATGAAAGAAAAGAAAGCGAGAGTAGAAGATGCTCTTCATGCTACAAGAGCGGCGCGAGAAGAGGGAATCATTCCCGGTGGAGGAGTGGGGCTTCTTCGAACCAGGCCAGCCGTGAAAAAATTCGCCGGTACTCTTGAGGGGGATGAGAAGCTGGGAGCGGGAATAATCAGCAGTGTTCTTTCAGAGCCTTTAAAATGGATCGCTACTAACGCAGGAGAAGAGGGCGCGGTTATAGTGGAGCATGTTTTAAACGAGAAAGATACCAATGTTGGCTTTAACGCTGAAACTCTTCAGATCGAAGATTTGATGAAATCCGGGATCGTTGATCCGACAAAAGTTGCAAGAACCGCTCTTCAAAACGCTGTTTCGGTCGCATCGCTTCTTACGACAACTGAAACTTTAATCGCGGAAAAGAAAGAAGAGAAAGAACAAGCTCCTCCAATGCCCGGAGGAGGAATGCCTCCAATGTAGTTAGGGCAACGATAAAAATAAAAAGGGGGCAAATTAATCTGCCCCTTTTTTATTTGTCCTGGCTATATATAAAATCCTTTTTGTGAATCTATCCGGCCTCGAATGTTCAAAGCATCTAAATGTGTCTATAACCTCGAAACCCAGAGTTTTTAAACCATACCTTATTTCTTCTTCGTTGTAACCTTTTTCTTTGTGGATTTCATCGACTCTATGCCAGGTTGAATTCTTTTTTACGAAAAGCGTTAAATGGAGAGTTAATATTCTGTCTTGCTTACTAAACGAGTTTCTCCACACACTCATCAAATTTTTGTTTTCTTCTCTGACGTCTCTTCCGGAAACACACTTAAGTCCGTATGGGGTGTTCAGATCGAACAGGAGATGTCCGCCGGGTTTAAGCGCATCTTTTATAGAGCTAAAAGCTTCAATCAGATTCTCCAGTTCAAGTATGTAGTTCAGGGAGTCGAACATAGAGATAATAAGGTTGAAATGATTTGAAAAAGGTAATTTCATCGCGTTAGCCTGGACCAGAGCCAGAGCCGAGTCCTTTTCTTTAGCTACTTTCAGCATTTCAAAAGAGTTGTCTACTCCCATAAGAGGTTTCTTTTCTTTCTTGACGAAAGGTATTATTGAATTTCCCGTACCGCATGTTACATCGAGCATGGGCGTCGCTTTAATATTGAATAGATCGATGGTGTCCAGTATATAGTCTATCCATTTTTCGTAACTTACTTCTTTCATAAGGATGTCGTAGTATCTGGCTATATTGCTATAAGGTTTATTGTAACTACTGATAGATAACTTTGTCATTTTCTATTATAAATGTGCCTTCCGGAATTTGCGGGATAAAAGGCAGGTAGTCTTGTCTGTACAGCTCGAAGAGAGACCCTGCGTAGAAGTCCATGTCTTCATAAAATTTCCTGTACTGGTCTGAGAGCACTTTTTCTATCCCTTTTATTGCTTTTTCTCTAAATATTTCGCTTGAAGAAATTTCATATAATCTTAAGTATAATCGTATGGTTAACTCCACGCCTTTAGCTTTATACAATGTCCAGGTCGCGAATTTTTGGACCATCTCGGGAGCGTTTTCTTTATAGGATGCTATAAGGAACCACTTATAAGCTTTCTCGGGCTTTTTATTGTGAATATAATAGATAAATCCGATGGTAAATGGAATCTGCCATAGCTCTGGGTTGTCCCGCATCCCCTTATGAAGCAATTTTATAGCCAGATCGCTTTTTCTGGCATCGGTGGTAAGAAGTATTGTGCCCAGCGTGTAAACAGGTATAAATTTGGGGTCGAGATCCGTGATGATATCAAACATATGGTAAAGATATGGATATCTTCTGTCACTCAAACGATGTTTACCGAAATAACTGCCGGTTTCAATCCAGAAAAGGTCCGCAAGGAGAAGATCGAATCCGCCTGTCATAGCTTTCACAAATTCATTGGAAGGAAAGTAAATCAATTCTTCTCTTTTTTGTTGCGGTATCCAATCGAACCCCTTTTTTTCCGTTACGGCAAGGAGTAAAATTAAGATTAAAGCCAGAAATAGTCTTTTCATAGAAATTCTTTTTTCGAATACAGAAAAGACGAGAAAATTATTAAAATCAAAGAATACATAAGGGAATAAGAAAACGCTAAAAGGTAAGTGTTTATAGTGATTGGTAGGTGATAAACAATCGTGGCTTTTATGTTAAAAACCGAAAAATTAGGTAAAACGTAATACAGGAAATTAAACAGTATAACCAGGGCAGGTATCCGGAGAAGCTGTGTCAGAGTTATAAGATAAAATGTCATATGAGCTATGAAAAAAAGGAGTAAAACAACAATCCCCGAAGTTAAAGGAGTCATAAAACAGGAGAGAAAGATAACCAGAGCGTCGAGCAAAAAGAACTCAAATAAGAAAAAGTAAAGAATGTTCAGTAGATATACATCCATCCTTCCCAAGTATAATCTAAAAAATAACGTGAAAATGGCGAATAATATAAGAAGAACAACCACAATTAAATAATACATTCCCAGAAACTTACCAGCTACAAACTCAAGCGCGCTTACCGGTTTGGACATTATGAAATATATTGTTTTTCTTTCCGTTTCCTGATGGAATATTCTGGTCCCTACGAAGACTATTATAAAGACACCAAATATTTCAATAAGGCTGATACCAAAATCCTTTATTATTTTTGCTTCTTCTCCTATAGATATAGGTATAAAAATCTTAGACGCAGCTATTAATAAAAAACCTATTATTGTAATGGATAAGAGTATTTTATCCCTTATTGCTTCCTTGAAAGTATTTTCTGCTATGGTTAAAATTTTATTCATTTATCGCCTGCATAAAGTGTTCTTCCAGAGTTTTTCTGACCGGTATTACAGAAAGTATTTTTCCTTTCTTTTTAATTATTTCATTAATTGCTTTATCTTTGTTCTTTTCGTCCTCGATGCGGAGGTGATTTATTCCGTCTTCGCTCTTCATTCTTCCATACCTATTGAAAGCTTTTAAGTCCCTTATTCCTTCGAATTCGATTTCCACATATCGGATATCTCTTTTGAGTATTTCTCGCAGGGAACCGACCTGTTTCATTCTGCCATTTATTATTATTCCTACCCTGCTGCAAATTGCCTCCACATCGGATAGAATATGGGATGAAAAAAGAACCGTTTTGCCTTTTCTGTTGATTTCTACAATTAAATCTTTTATTTCTCTTCTTCCTAAGGGGTCGAGCCCGGATAGAGGTTCATCGAGGACAACAAAATCCGGATCCCCAATAATAGCTTGAGCAAAACCTATTCTCTGTATCATACCTTTTGAATATCCGCTTATTCTCTTATCGAAGCTTTTTTTCAATCCGACCATGTTCATTTTTTCTTGGACTTTTGTATCCGAAAGATTTATGTTGTATAATCTGGCATAAAATTTGAGTAATTCTCCTCCCGTCAGATGCGGATAAAAAGAAGGATTCTCCGGGAGGAAACCGATTTTTTTTCTTGCATCTAACGGGTCCGATTTGTCGAATATTTTTATTTTCCCTGAGGTAGGTCTGATTAGGCCGGTTATTATTTTCAGGGCAGTGGTTTTTCCCGCGCCATTCGGACCCAGCAAACCGTATATTTCGCCTTCTTCGATTTCCATGTCGAGACCGTCCAAGCCAACCGATTTTTTCATCAAAAAAGGAGAACGGTATATTCTTACAAGCGATTTAATATCTAATATATTCATTTCCAAACGCCAACTATCCTTTTCCCGCATTTGGGACAGCCATCATTTTTTATATTGTTTTCGAGAACATAAAAGCCTCTTCTTTTTATTAATAATGTGCCGCATTCAGGGCAATAAGTATTTTCGCCCGGATGCCCCAAAGGTACGTTGCCGACGTAAGAGTATTTAACTCCCATTTCGAGAGCGATTTCTCTTGCTGTCTCTACGGTTGTTAGTGGTGTCTGGGGTAAATTCTCAAGCTTGTATGTGGGGTAAAAACGGGAGAAATGTATGGGGACTTCGTCTCCTAAATTGGTAAGCATCCAGTCAATCATTTGTTTTATTTCTCCTTCTCCGTCATTTATAGTTGGTATTATGAGATAAGTTACCTCTAGCCAGACTCCTCCTGATTTTAGTCTTTTTAAGGTATCCAGTACTGGTTTGAGACTTCCGGAAGCTATATCCCTGTACGAATCCTCTTTGAAAAATTTAAGGTCGACATTTGCTCCGTCGAGAAATGGTATAAGGTCAAGAAGTGGTTTTTCGTTTAAGTAACCATTGGAATGATAAACGTTCTTAATTCCTTTTTTCCCTGCAAGCTTTGCTGAGTCCAGCATATACTCGATAAAAACCGAAGGTTCCGTATAAGTGTAAGCTACGCAGCTTATATTATACCGTTTTTTATAGTGCAGAACCTCTTCGACCAGGTTTTTCGGAGGAAGTTTATAATTGCTTGTTTCTTCGGGAGCTAATTGAGAGATTTGATAATTCTGACAGTGTTTGCATCTAAAGTTGCATCCGGCTACCGCGATTGAATACGCGGCGGAGCCTGGATGGAAATGATAGAGAGGTTTCTTTTCGATGGGATCGATATGAACAGCGCATGGATTTCCGTAGCCAAGTGTATATAGTTTTCCTCCTCTGTTTTCACGTACCCTGCAAAAACCTCTCTCTCCGTCTTTTAAAACACACTGATGAGGACAATTCTGACATTGCACTGTTGTGC